>OLNM01000686.1_pt1 | contig 30628 bp, 35 predicted proteins | sample 1672391 | NCBI WGS metagenome assembly OLNM01 (sample SAMEA3136680, study PRJEB25190) | human gut metagenome | reverse complement strand
ATTCTACAATCATCTTACCGTGCATCATATTCATGCCACAAGAGAAACCATACTCTCCAGCCTGCTCAGGCGTGATTTCCACTACATACTCTTCCCCCATAGGCAGGTCCGCATGTACACCAAAATCTGGAAAAACAATTTGGTCCAGACAGGGTGAAGGATCCTTGCGGTCAAAGACAATGCGAGCTGGCACTGATTTCTTGAGGATAATCAACTCAGGCGTATAGCCCCCCATGACCTCCACTCGAATCTCTTGGTAGCCGTTTTTTTGCTGGGCCTTTTGTCCAGATTTTTCAGGCTTTTTGAAAAACCAAAACAAGATAAACGCGATAAGGGTAATACAAACAATGGTTACAATACTATTTAACATGACGTCTCCTTTACATACAATTACATCTTACTTCTGTTACAGCACTTGATTTCTTCTCAGAAATCACAGCTTCCAAGTCTTCCAAGTCAGCCTGAGTAAAATCACATTCAGCAATCAAATCAGTTAACAAGTTCTTAATCCTACGAGAACAAACCTTGTCCTTGATATCTTGGACAAGTAAATCCCGACTTTGGTCTAAAGTTAAAAGGGCTGAATAGACAAAGGACTTGCCTTCTTTTTTCCTCGTCAGGCACTCTTTCTCAACCAAACGAGCCAAAAGAGTCTGAATGGTCGACTTGGACCAGTCGAACCGCTCCGCCAGAACCCTAATCAAATCCGTACTGGTCTGCTCTCCTTGCATCCAAATAATCTTCATGACCTGCCATTCTGCATCTGAAATCTGCATCATCACACCTCCTAAATCTACATTTGTCGATTACAATTATTAGTATACTCGGAAAATCTACATTTGTCAACTATGAAATTAATCTTTTCTTTGAAAAATTGAATTTTAATCATTTGATAAAGGATTTTCAGTCAAATCTTACTATATAAACTATAAAAATATGCTATACTAAAGAAAAAAGAAAACAACCACTAGGGGTGCGTAAAGCTGAGATTAACGACTGTTAGACCCTTTGACTCAATCTAGGTAATGCTAGCTGATGGAAGTGGAAATGATAATGGGGACTTGCAGTCTTCTATTACCTTTCTAAAACAGACCAGCTTGTTCTTAAGAATACAAACTTCAGTTGGTTGGGAGGTTTTAGATGACTTATTTACCCGTTGCTTTGACCATTGCAGGGACTGACCCTAGTGGTGGTGCTGGCATTATGGCTGATTTAAAGTCATTCCAAGCTAGAGGTGTCTATGGAATGGCTGTTGTGACAAGTCTTGTCGCTCAAAATACCAGAGGCGTTCAATTAATCGAGCACGTTTCTCCTCAAATGTTGAAAGCCCAATTGGACAGTGTCTTTTCGGATATCAAGCCTCAGGCTGTAAAAACAGGGATGTTGGCAACTACCGAAATCATGGAAATCATCCAACCCTATCTTAAAATGCTGGACTGTCCCTACGTCCTTGACCCTGTTATGGTCGCAACAAGCGGTGATACCCTGATAGATACTAGTGCGAGAAGCTACCTAAAAACAAAGCTAATTCCCCTTGCAAGTATTATCACACCCAATCTTCCTGAGGCAGAAGAGATTGTTGGTTTTTCAATCCATGATCCTGAAGACATGCAGCGTGCCGGACGCCTGATTTTAAAAGAATTTGGTCCTCAGTCTGTGGTCATCAAAGGTGGCCATCTCGAAGGTGGTGCCAAGGATTTCCTCTTTACCAAGGATGAGCAATTTGTCTGGGAAAGCCCACGAATTCAAACCTGTCACACCCATGGTACTGGATGTACCTTTGCTGCAGTGATTACTGCTGAACTAGCCAAGGGGAAAACCCTCTATCAAGCAGTCGATAAAGCCAAGGCCTTTATTACAAAAGCCATCCAAGACGCCCCTCAACTTGGTCATGGTTCTGGCCCAGTCAACCATACAAGCTTTAAAGATTAAAAAAACTCTCTAGTTCCCACTTTAAGGGAATTAGAGAGTTTTTATACTTCTTCAAACTACGTCAGTTTTATCCGCAATCTTAAAGCTGTGTTTTGAGCAACCTATAGCTAGTTTCCTTATTTGCTCTTTGATTTTCATTGAGTATTAATTAGAAAATAATGTCATCCAACTTTGTTAAAAAGGCTTGCGTTTTTGCCTCTATATCTTCTGCCTGCATCAAATCACGTACGACAGCTACACCAGCTATACCCGTGCCGATAAGTTGGTCAATGTTCTCTGATGTCAAGCCGCCAATAGCAACTACTGGAATGGCGACCCTTTGGCAAATTGTTTTCAAGGTTGAAATCAGGGTGATAGGCGCATTTTCCTTGGTCGTAGTCGGGAAAATGGCTCCTGTCCCCAAGTAATTCGCCCCTCCTTCTTCTGCCTCGAGGGCTCTTTTTACAGTTTTAGCTGTGACACCAAGTATTTTGTCAGGGCCCAAGACTTGTCGGGCAACCGAAACTGGTAGTTCATCGTCTCCGATATGCAGACCAGCAGCATCAACCGCAAGACAAACATCCAAACGATCATCGATTATCAAGGGTACCTGATAGGCATCTGTTACTTTCTTGACTTCTTTTGCCAGTTGATAATATTGATTGGTTATGAGATTTTTTTCTCGTAATTGGACTATGGTAACCCCTGAACGGCAAGCCGTCTCAACCTTTTCAAGAAAGCTTTCCAAGGAATCTTGGTAGCGATTGGTTACCAGATACAGTCTAAGCACCTCTCTATTCATAAACATCTCCTTTGATAGCATCTAGCCAGTTTTCATCTCTTTTGAGGAGTGAAAGTTGATTGAGTACTTGGTAACGAAATTCTTCCAATCCCATTCCTTGAACAACTGTTCTCTCAGCAGCGATATTGAGATAAGAGACCGCTAAGCAAGAAGCTTCAAAACCAGTCATTCCTTGGCTGAGAAAAACGGCTGTCAAGGCTCCAACCAAGTCTCCTGTCCCTGTTATCCAGTCTAATTCTGCACAGCCATTTCCCAGTACAGTGACCTGATTCTTCGAAACGATGAGATCCTTAGGGCCAGTAACTAAGAATGACATACCTGGATAGGTCTGACACCAGTCTTTCAAGACTTGAAGTAAATCCTCAGTTTCTTGATCTTTAGCACTCGCATCGACCCCAACTCCGTGGTGTTTTAAGCCAACAAGACTTCTAATTTCTGACATATTTCCTTTAAGGACCGTAGGTCTATAGTCTAAAAGGTCTTTAACTAAGTTCTTACGAATGGATGAAGCTGTTACTCCAACCGCATCTACTACCATTGGGAGAGAAACTTGAGCTGCATAAGAAGCTGCCATACGGATTGCTTTTTCCTTCTCAGCTGACAAATGCCCCAAATTGATGAAGAGTGCCTGGCTTTGCTTAGTAAAATCAAGAACCTCACGGGAATCATCTGCCATAACTGGTTTACATCCCAGAGCCAAAATCCCATTTGCCAGCATCTCGCAGGAAATTTCATTGGTAATACAGTGAATGAGGGAAGTCGTTTCCAGAGGAAAAGGATTTGTAAATGCCTGCATCAGTCTATCCTTTCACAAAAGAAATATCCCTGCACTTTTTTAAAGAATTCCTGCTTGATTAAAAATCGAAAGGCAATAAAGGAAATCGCTGTACCAATCAAGGTTGCTCCGAAAAATCGAGGTGTGTAGATAAACCAGCTAAGCTTAGCAGCTGATCCTGTAAAGAGTACCATAACAGGATAGGAAACAATAGAACCAATAATACCTGTTCCCAAAATTTCTCCCAAGGCAGAAAAATAAAATTTTCGACCATACTTATAAAAGAGACCTGCTAGAAGGGCTCCAAAAGTCGCTCCTGTGAGAGCTAAAGGCGGAATCCCTTGAGTCGTCATACGGATAAAGGCTGTCACTGTAGCCATAGCCAAGGCATAAACAGGTCCCATCATGATTCCTGCTAGAATATTGACTACACTAGACATCGGTGCCATTCCCTCAATCCGAAAGATAGGCGTAAGGACTACATCAAGGGCAATCATCATGGATAAAATGGTTAATTTGTGAACTTGTAATTGGTGCTTTCTCATATTTCTATTCTTCTCCTGTTTCTAAAGAGTGTAAATCACTCTTCCATGTCTGGTGTTGGTAGGCCATTTGCCAAAACTTGGCTTCCATGTGAACACTGATGTGGAAGGCATCTAACATTTTTTTCTTGTCTGTCTCATCACTTTCGCGATAGAGTTGATTGACTAGCGCTCCCTCCTCTCTGATCTGTTGCTCTAACTCATCCGTAATATAAGTTTCAATCCATTGTTGGTAGAGAGGATTTGGTGATGGTTTAAGATTAAGTGATTTACCTATATCATGGTATAACCAAGGACAAGGCAGCAAACTTGCAAAGGCAATGCCCAAGTTTGGCTCTGCAAATTGCCGATAAATGTGAGAAATGTAATGATAGCAGGTTGGAGCGATTGGATGTTGCTCCATTTCCTGATCGCTGATTTCCAATTCCTTGAAAAATTGTTGGCGGATAAATAACTCACCCTCCACTAAACTCTGAGCATTTTGTTTCAAGAGTCTTTTCATCACTTGGTTTGAAGTCTTATCAGCCAAAAGGTGATAGATTTCTGAGAAGGCCTTCAAATAGTAGGCATCCTGAATCAAGTAATAGCGAAAGATGGACGGGTCTAAATTCCCCTCTTGCAACTGTAAAATAAAGGGATGATGAAAGGAGGCCTGCCAAGCTTCCTTGGATAATTCCATCGCAATATCTGTAAATTCCATAATAACTCCTTTATAAAAATAGACTGGTTTGAAGCAATAAAAAGAAAAGCAGGTAGATTAATTTTGTTTTTTTAGGAATATTAAAAGTCCTATAGCTATTCTTCAACTGTGCATGTTCGTCATATCCGTGCGCAGATAGAGCTCTCAGGTAAAGATGGCGCCATCTAAAGACCGTCATCAAAACCTTGCTGTAAATCAAGGGCGACCAAAAATGCAGTTCTTGACCACGTAATAGGCAAGCTTCTTTGAGAGACTTAATTTCTTGCTGAATGAGGGGGAAGGAATTGAATACCACAATCAAGGCATAGGCCCAAGAACGTGATAGCCCCTTTTGAGTCAAGTACAAGAGAAGCTCTTTTAGGGAAATAGAGGAAACAAAGACAAGGCCTATACAAACTGTCACAAAGGCCCTCGTTCCAAGCATAACTGCCTGCGAAGCATCTCCATGTAACTGAACTGCCCAGTAGTTGGCCAAAGATGGCAAAATAGCGAGCATAATCATCCAAGCCAATACTTTAAATCGCCGGTAATAGAGCATAAAGAGAATACAAAATGCGACTACCGAAAGATTCAGAGCAATCGAAGGAATGAAAGATGTTTCCAAGGATAAAATCAGCAAGAAGAGACCGATAATCGGTGTCTGGGTTGCTACTTTGACCATACTATCTCACCTCCCCTTGGGTATTGCTACTCTGAGATGTGATTGGTTTGGTAATTGTCACTTCTTTCACATGACTGAGCCCCTGACTAGTCATCTCAATCCAATAATCAACTACAGAGATCAAGGGATCTAAACGATGGCTAATGATCAGAAAACTTCTTCCTTGATTTCTCTCCTCCAGAATCCACTGACAAAAATAATGGCAAGCTCTATCATCCAAACCTGCAAAAGGTTCGTCTAGCAAGATCACAGAAGCTTTGCTGGTCAAAATGGTCAATAGCTGAAGAATCTTTTGCTGACCACCACTTAATTGATAAGGACTCTTATCGAGTGCCTGCTCCAGATCAAAATATCGTAAAACTTGAAGAATTCGTTTATTTCTTTCAGAATCAGGTCCATCTAATTGAAGCTCTTCCCTCAGACTGACTCGGATAAACTGCTTCTCAGCTTCTTGAACAACACCCGTCAGGTCACGATACAAACTCTTTTTCTTTTTGAGAACCGAACCCTTCCAACTAATGCACCCTTTATACTTTTGAAATTGAAGAATGGAGCGAAAGAGGGTTGATTTCCCGACACCATTGTCACCCAAAATACAGGAAATTCCTTGGTAGAATGTAAAATCAACAATCGAAAAGAGGGGGCGATTCCCCAGCTCACAAGTCACACGGTCCATATGGAATAGTTCTGGGCTAGAAGCAACTTCCTTTGAAGCAACCTGTATCATCTCAGAGGAAGGGATTTGAAACACTTCCCTTAGTTGTCCATCTCTTAACTCCACCATATGATCGATATAGGCTTCATAGTCCGTTAAATCATGGTCGCACAAAATAACTGTCTTCCCATCAGAGACCAACTCTTTTAGAATCTCCAATATCTCGATCCTGCTCTTGCGGTCAATGGAAGCGAAGGGCTCATCCAAGAGATAGACCCTAGGATTCATGGCAAAGAGAACAGCTAGCGCGGCCTTTTGCTTTTCCCCACCTGATAGGTGATGGATGGGACGGTGCAAGATCTTCTCACAGCGACATTGTCGAACCACCTCTGCTATTTTTGAATCAATTTCCTGAACGGGATGGCCGATATTCTCCAAGGTAAAAATCAGCTCCTCAAACAAGTTCTCCATAGTAAATTGATGATTGGGATTTTGAAAGAGAATACCAACCGTCTGGACACGTTCGATGATAGAAAGCTGACTGACCTCGCTCCCATTTATCAGGACTTGACCGCTATAGGGAAGAGAACTGACTTGGGCAATTATTTGAAAGAGACTAGATTTTCCTGAACCACTGCTCCCAACTAACAAGGTAAATGCTTGCGCATGAAAAGTAAAATCAAGCGGCTCTGAAAAAATTGGGGACTGAATCTCCCTTAATTCCAGCCCCATCTATGCTTTTCCTCCAACTGCAAACTGATGATAAAGTTTGACAATGGCCCGAACCAAGATAGTACAGAAGAAAAAGACGGAAATAAAACGCACCACAAACAAGGAAAGGACAAAAGGAAGGGAGAAGGCGTAATAACCTAACTTAATGTATTCATAGACAAAGCTAACAAGCGTAATCCCAATACTATTGGCAGTTAGAGAGAGCCAACTTTCATAACGATTCTTGGTTACAATAAAACCAAGTTCACTTCCCAAACCTTGAACCAAGCCAGACAAAAGAGCGCCTAGACCGAATTGGCTACCATAAAGAACTTCAGCAAGTGCAGCGAGCACTTCTCCAATCGTTGCACTTCCGACTCTTGGAACAAAGATAGCCGCAATGGGCGCAGCCATACACCAGAGACCAAAGAGGATTTCATTGGCAAAGGCCTGCAAACCAAGAGGGGCTAAAATCAGAGTGAGGATATCAAACAGATAGCCTGAGCCCACAAAAACGCCACCAAAAAAGATAGACAAGAAAGCAAGCAGGATAACATCTTTTAACTGCCATTTTTTCAACATAAAAAACTCCTTTTTAAAGAAAAGTGGGGCATTTAAGAGAGACCTGCCATCATACTCTGCATCTAGTCTATCTAGTAAAAAATAAAAAACTCTAATCACACACAAGAATTAGAGTTTTGCTTACAAAATTAGATGGTTTTTTCTTTCTCAAGAAAAAACGATTCACATTTCCCTTCGACAGTACTAACTGTAGCAGGTTCAATGGGTATCATCTCAGCCTAAAGCACCCCAAATGTCTTTATTATTTTATTACTGGACTAGTATAACAGAAATTGAAAGCCCTAGCAAGATATTTGACTGAAAAATATATTTATATAATTTGTTTGTTAATTCTTTTATAGAGGATTGAATCTAGAATAGTATGTAACGATTACTAAAACATTTCTAGAAATTAATTTTCATTGCCTAGTCCATTTGTTCACATCTTGTTTCAATCTACTATAAAATACATAAAAGGATTAAATCTATCCTATAATTCATAACCAATATCAAAAAAGGCTAATTCTAAAGCAACTGCTTGATTCCAGCGTTGCTGAAGTTCTGTCAAATCTTCTCGACCTTTCCCGACACGATTGAGTTCGTCAACCAGAAATTGAACCCACTCTGTAAAGAAAGGACCTCTGTGGAGATTGATCCATTCCGAATGAATATAGTCTTCAGGTAGAGCCAAGTCTTTAGAACCCCAGTCTAAATAGAGGCCTTCTGCAATGACCAGCATGACCAAAAGATGGGCATAGTCTGATGAAGCCACTGCCGAATACATAAGCTCCTGAAAGGCTTTTGTTACAGGGTGCAAGGTCACTTCCAGATAGTCATTCTCAGATACTTTTAACTCTTTGAAAGCCTTTTGGAAATAACCATCTTCATCTGCTTCAAGAAAGCCTAGTTGCTTGGCAAAACGAAGTTTGGATTCAAGCTGGTCTGCGTGGGCTACGCAGGCACCCAGCATGGATAAGAAGGCATCAAAGAAGTGATAATCTTGAATTAGGTATTCTTTTAAGACCTTATTCTCAATTGTCCCTTCAAAAAGTTCCTTGACAAAACGATGATTAATTGCATCCTGCCAATACTTCTGACTGCTTTTTAATAATTCTCCAACAGTCAAACCTGGCTGAAATGCATAGTATTGTGTTTCCATATTTACTTTTCCTCTCTTTACACTCTAGTAATCAATAAAACACCAAGAGATACCAAGCAAAATCGTAATTCCACTTGATCCTTTTAAAAAACATCGAGGGCATTGTCAGAGAGTTACCTAAACAAGCCCATCCAGTTTGTATAAACAAAAAACTCCAATTACAATCAAGAATTAGAGTTGACTTACAAGATTAGATCGTTCATTTCACCATACGAAAAAAACTGTTCACATTTCCCTTCGCCAGTCTTAACTGTATCAGGTTCAATGGGTATCATCTCAGCCTAAAGCACCCCAAATGTCTTTATTATTTAATTACTGCACTAGTATAGCAAAAAATGAAAGCCCTAGCAAGATATTTGACTGAAAAATATATCTATATGCTTTTTGATACAAATTGACCCTTATTTAAACTTCTAAAACACAAGCAAAAACCTCCACATTATGTGGAGGCACTCTCTTTTATCAATACAATTTTAAGTCACGAGGATCAACAGGGAAGGTTGGGTTGTATGGGTTGTGACGGAGTTTGAAGTGTTTGACATCTTCAATAGTCTGAGTTCCAGACAATTGCATGACTGTCTTCAATTCAGCATTCAAGTGTTCAAAGACTTGACGCACACCAACACTACCACCGAGAGCCAGACCATAGATGACAGGGCGGCCAATAGCTACCAAGTCTGCTCCTGAAGCCAAGGCTTTAAAGACGTGTTGACCACGACGAATACCTGAGTCAAAGACGATTGGCACACGTTTATCAACTGCTTCTGCTACTTCTTGAAGTGAATCAAAGGCAGCTGGTCCACCATCGATTTGACGGCCACCGTGGTTAGTTACCCAGATACCAGAGGCACCTGCAGCAAGCGAACGTTCAACGTCCTCACGGCATTGTGGTCCTTTGACATACACAGGAAGTCCTGAGTATTCAGCGATAAACTCTACATCACGTGGAGACAAGCGTTGTTTAGCTGATTTGTAAACAAAGTCCATTGATTTACCAGCACCTTCTGGTAGGTATTCTTCAACAATCGGCATGCCAACTGGGAAGACAAAACCATTGCGCTTATCAACCTCACGATTACCCCCTACAGTAGCATCTGCTGTCAAGACAATCGCCTTATACCCTTCAGCCTTAACACGGTCCATGATATGGCGGTTGATACCGTCATCCTTACTAAAGTAAAATTGGAACCAATGAGGTGTCCCTTGAAGGGCCTCCGTAATTTCTGGAAGGTCGACAGTAGAGTAAGAGCTAGTTGTATATAGCGAACCGAACTCATGCACACCACGCGCAGTCGCCACTTCACCCTGTTCGTTTGCCAATTTATGAGCTGCAACAGGCGCCATAATGATTGGTGAAGACAATTTTTCACCAGCAAATTCAATCTCTGTACTTGGATTTTCTACATTGCAAAGCGTATGCGGAACGATGAGTTTGTGGTTAAAGGCGCGAATATTCTCACGTAAAGTGAAAGTATCTTCCGCCCCACTAGCGATATAGCCAAATGCTGCTTTAGGAATAACTTGTTGCGCCATCGGCTCCAAATCATAGGTGTTGATGAAATCTACATAACCTTCTGCATTGCTTGTTTTGTATGACATAAAATGCCCTCCTTAATAAGTAAGCGTTTACTTTGTATATTACAAAAATATCTTAACTCTTTTTTCAAAACTTTTCAAATATTTTGTTTGGAAATTTCAGAAATTCTAGGACTATGATAAAAAATCCTTATAAGGGCAATAAAAAATAGATATTATCCAAAGAAGATTTTAAGTGCTACAATAACTGTATTATTTCTAGATGGGAGGTTTTATTTTTGGATTGGTCCATTGTTGAACAATATCTACCACTATATCAAAAGGCATTTCTTCTGACCTTGCATATTGCAGTTTGGGGGATTCTGGGATCCTTTCTGCTCGGCTTAATCGTTAGTATCATCCGGCATTACCGCATCTCTGTTTTGGCGCAAATAGCGACAGCCTACATTGAATTGTCACGCAATACGCCCCTTTTGATTCAACTCTTCTTTCTCTACTTCGGTCTTCCTAGAGTAGGGATTGTCCTATCTTCAGAAGTCTGCGCCATTCTAGGACTAGTCTTTTTAGGAGGCTCCTATATGGCAGAATCTTTCCGAAGTGGGCTGGAAGCCGTCAGTCAAACCCAGCAGGAGATTGGATTGGCTATCGGTCTGACACCTGTACAGGTCTTTCGCTATGTGGTTCTTCCGCAAGCAACAGCGGTGGCCCTACCGTCTTTTAGTGCCAATGTCATTTTCCTCATCAAGGAAACCTCTGTTTTCTCAGCAGTGGCTTTGGCCGATCTCATGTACGTCGCCAAGGATTTGATTGGGCTCTACTATGAGACAGACATTGCGCTTGCTATGTTGGTAGTTGCTTACCTTATCATGTTGCTACCCATCTCACTGGTCTTTAGCTGGATAGAAAGGAGGCTCCGCCATGCAGGATTCGGGAATCCAAGTACTCTTTCAGGGAAATAATCTCCTGCGGATTTTACAGGGATTGGGCGTTACGATTGGGATATCCATCCTGTCTGTTCTCTTATCCATGATGTTCGGAACAGTCATGGGAATCATCATGACCTCCCATTCTAGAATCATACGATTTTTAACACGATTGTATCTGGAATTTATCCGTATCATGCCCCAGCTGGTGCTACTCTTCATCGTTTACTTTGGCTTGGCTCGAAATTTTAATATCAATATCTCAGGTGAGACTTCTGCTATTATCGTTTTCACCCTCTGGGGAACAGCTGAAATGGGAGACTTGGTCCGTGGAGCTATCACTTCCCTCCCTAAGCATCAGTTTGAAAGCGGACAAGCACTCGGCTTGACCAATGTTCAACTTTACTGCCATATTATCATCCCACAGGTCTTGAGAAGATTACTACCACAAGCCATCAATCTTGTTACTCGGATGATTAAAACCACTTCCTTGGTTGTTTTGATTGGGGTTGTTGAAGTAACCAAGGTCGGACAACAAATCATCGACAGCAATCGCCTGACCATCCCAACCGCTTCCTTCTGGATTTATGGAACCATTCTGGTCTTGTATTTCGCAGTCTGCTTTCCTATTTCCAAACTATCCACTCACTTAGAAAAACATTGGAGGAACTAAATGTCTGAAACTATTGTAGAAATCAAGGAACTAAAAAAATCCTTCGGAGACAATCCCATCCTCCAAGGACTTTCTCTAGATATCAAAAAAGGGGAAGTTGTCGTCATTCTAGGACCCTCTGGTTGTGGGAAAAGTACCCTCCTTCGTTGCCTCAATGGCTTAGAAAGTATTCAAGGTGGAGATATTCTTCTGGACGGTCAGTCTATCGTTGAAAATAAAAAAGACTTTCACCTAGTTCGCCAAAAGATTGGCATGGTCTTTCAAAGCTATGAACTCTTTCCCCATCTGGATGTCCTTCAAAACCTCATCCTAGGCCCTATCAAAGCTCAGGGAAGAGACAAGAAGGAAGTAACGGAAGAAGCTCTGCAACTACTGGAACGTGTCGGATTGTTGGATAAACAACATAGCTTTGCGCGTCAATTATCTGGTGGACAGAAGCAACGGGTTGCAATTGTCCGTGCCCTCCTCATGCATCCAGAAATCATCCTATTTGATGAAGTGACTGCTTCGCTGGATCCAGAAATGGTACGCGAGGTTCTGGAACTGATCAATGACTTAGCCCAAGAAGGGCGCACCATGATTTTAGTAACCCATGAAATGCAGTTTGCTCAAGCTATTGCCGATCGGATTATCTTCCTCGACCAAGGGAAAATTGCTGAAGAAGGAACGGCTCAAGACTTCTTCACAAATCCTCAAACCAAACGAGCTCAGGAATTTTTAAACGTCTTTGACTTTAGCCAATTTGGCTCATATCTATAAAGGAGATTTTTATGAAACTACTCAAACCACTCTTAACTGTTTTGGCTCTTGCCTTTGCCCTTATCTTTGTCACAGCTTGTAGCTCTGGTGGAAATGCTGGTGCATCGTCAGGTAAAACCACTGCCAAGGCTCGCACAATCGATGAAATCAAAAAAAGCGGTGAGCTACGAATCGCCGTATTTGGAGATAAGAAACCTTTTGGTTACGTTGACAATGACGGTTCTTACCAAGGTTACGATATTGAACTTGGGAATCAACTGGCTCAAGACCTTGGCGTGAAGGTTAAATACGTTTCAGTCGACGCTGCCAACCGTGCTGAATACTTGATTTCAAACAAGGTAGATATTACTCTTGCCAACTTTACGGTGACTGACGAACGTAAGAAACAAGTTGATTTTGCCCTTCCATACATGAAAGTCTCACTTGGAGTCGTATCACCTAAGACTGGTCTCATTACAGACGTCAAACAACTTGAAGGTAAAACCTTGATTGTCACAAAAGGAACGACTGCTGAGACTTATTTTGAAAAGAATCATCCAGAAATCAAACTCCAAAAATACGACCAATACAGCGACTCTTACCAAGCCCTTCTTGACGGACGTGGAGATGCCTTCTCTACTGACAATACTGAAGTTCTAGCTTGGGCGCTTGAAAACAAAGGATTTGAAGTAGGAATTACTTCACTCGGTGATCCCGATACCATTGCGGCAGCAGTTCAAAAAGGCAACCAAGAATTGCTAGACTTCATCAATAAAGATATTGAAAAATTAGGCAAAGAAAACTTCTTCCACAAGGCCTATGAAAAAACACTTCATCCAACCTACGGTGACGCTGCTAAAGCAGATGACCTAGTTGTTGAAGGCGGAAAAGTCAACTAATGCTCTTCGAAAATCTCTTCAAACCACGTCAGCGTCGCTTTGGATTATATATGTGACTGACTTCGTCAGTCTTATCTACAACCTCAAAGCAGTGCTTTGAGCAACCTGTGGCTAGCTTCCTAGTTTTCTCTTTGATTTTCATTGAGTATTATTTGTCTCAAAATCAAACCTTGAAAGTGGATAATAACCTTCTCCGATATTTTATTGATTTTCAGCTGAAGTCATATTAAAAATATTTAAGTAGAAAGAAAAGTTATATACTATCTATTGAAAATATTATAAATCAGATACAAAGACAGGTGAAACCTTCTGTGTTATACTAGAGATATGTTAGATTTGAAAGAATACGGTATCGTCATGTGGCCGGAGGAGAAGATCATTTCTTTTCGTGAGAAACTTCTCAACTGGTATGATGAAAATAAAAGAGATTTACCATGGCGTAGGAGTAAGAATCCTTATCATATCTGGGTCTCTGAAATTATGCTCCAGCAGACTAGGGTGGATACAGTTATTCCATACTATGAACGATTTTTGGACTGGTTTCCAACAGTGGAAAGTTTGGCAACTGCCCCTGAAGAGCGTTTGTTGAAGGCTTGGGAAGGTTTGGGTTATTATTCTCGAGTTCGTAATATGCAGGCTGCAGCCGAGCAGATTATGACTGACTTTGGTGGTCAATTTCCAAATACCTATGAAGGAATTTCCAGCTTGAAAGGGATTGGTCCTTACACAGCAGGAGCCATTTCCAGTATTGCCTTTAACTTGCCTGAGCCGGCTGTAGATGGTAATGTCATGCGTGTTTTGGCCCGTCTGTTCGAAGTCAACCATGATATTGGGATTCCAAGTAATCGCAAAATTTTTCAGGCAATGATGGAAATCTTGATTGATCCAGAAAGGCCTGGTGACTTTAATCAAGCTTTGATGGACTTAGGATCTGATATTGAGGCGCCAGTTAATCCTAGGCCAGAAGAGAGTCCAATTAAGAACTTCAGTGCGGCATATCAGAATGGCACAATGGACCGTTATCCAATTAAGGCTCCCAAGAAAAAGCCTGTCCCAATTTATCTAAAAGCACTAGTTGTGAAAAATGCTCAGGGGCAATTTCTACTTGAAAAAAATGAGAGTGAAAAGTTGTTGGCAGGATTTTGGCATTTTCCCTTGATAGAGGTAGATGAGTTTTCGCAAGAAGAGCAGTTTGACCTCTTCCATCAGGTTGCAGAAGAAAGTGTGAACTTTGGTCCCAGTCCAGAGGAGAGTTTTCAGCAGGACTATGACTTAGATGTTGATTGGCTCGATGTTTATTTTGAGACTGTCAAGCATATCTTTAGCCATCGCAAGTGGCATGTTCAAATTGTAGCAGGTCAGGTGACTGACTTCCATGATTTTTCAGATAGGGAAGTTCGCTGGCTTTCACCAGAAGAGTTTAAGAATTATCCACTTGCCAAACCCCAACAAAAAATCTGGCAGGCTTATGCACAAGCCAACTTAGACAGTAGCAAAGACTAGCTATTGTGTCTTCTTGCTATTTTTTTGGTATAATAGTAGAGAAAAAGGTGAACATATGAAAAAAATATTAATTGTAGATGATGAAAAACCAATCTCAGATATTATCAAGTTTAATATGACCAAGGAAGGTTACGAGGTTGTAACTGCTTTTAATGGTCGTGAAGCGCTAGAGCAATTTGAAGCAGAGCAACCAGATATTATTATTTTGGATTTGATGCTTCCAGAAATTGATGGTTTAGAAGTTGCGAAGACTATTCGCAAGACTAGTAGTGTGCCTATTATCATGCTGTCAGCTAAGGATAGCGAATTTGATAAGGTTATCGGTTTAGAGCTTGGGGCGGATGACTATGTGACAAAACCCTTCTCAAATCGTGAGTTGCAGGCGCGTGTTAAAGCTCTCCTTCGTCGCACGGACTTGGCTTCTGTAGATAATCAAGAATCAGATGAAAATAAAACTCAGCCCTTGCAAATTGGGGACTTGGAGATTGTTCCAGATGCTTATGTGGCTAAGAAATACGGTGAAGAACTAGATTTAACCCACCGTGAATTTGAGCTTTTGTATCACTTGGCTTCTCATATCGGTCAAGTAATTACGCGTGAACACTTGCTTGAAACGGTCTGGGGGTATGATTATTTCGGAGATGTTCGAACAGTCGACGTAACCATCAGACGTTTGCGTGAGAAGATTGAAGACACACCAAGTCGTCCAGAGTATATCCTAACACGTCGCGGTGTTGGTTATTATATGAGAAATAATGATTAAACTAATTAAAGATACAGTTTTAACCAGTGATTTTATCTTTATCCTCATTCTACTTGGCTTTATTTTAGTAGTGACCTTACTTTTGCTAGAAAATCGTCGGGATAATGTTCGGTTGAAGCAAATCAATCAAAAAGTTAAGGACCTGATTGCAGGAGATTATTCTCAGGTATTGGATATGCAGGGAAGCTCTGAAATCACTAATATTACCAATAATCTCAATGATTTATCAGAAGTAATTCGTTTAACCCAAGAAAATCTGGAACAAGAGAGTAAACGATTACATAGTATACTCTCTTATATGACAGACGGAGTCCTTGCGACCAATCGTCGTGGCAAGATTACCATGATTAATGACATGGCTAAGAAACAGTTAGGTGTTCAGAAAGAAGACGTTCTCAACAAGAGTATCCTAGAGTTGCTTAAGATTGAAGATGAGTATGAACTTCGTGATTTAATTACCCAAATTCCTGAACTCATCATTGATTCTCAGGATGCTAATGGTGAGTATCTGAGCCTTCGTGTTCGCTTTGCCTTGATTCGTCGAGAGTCTGGCTTTATTTCAGGTTTGGTGGCTGTTTTGCACGATACGACTGAGCAGGAGAAGGAAGAACGCGAACGAAGACTCTTTGTTTCCAACGTTAGTCATGAGTTACGGACACCCTTAACCAGTGTTAAATCCTATCTTGAAGCCTTGGATGAGGGAGCTTTGTGTGAAACCGTAGCACCAGACTTTATCAAGGTATCTCTAGATGAAACCAACCGTATGATGCGAATGGTGACGGATCTCCTCCATCTCTCACGGATTGATAATGCGACCAGTCACCTAGATGTGGAACTGATTAACTTTACTGCCTTTATTACCTTTATCCTCAACCGTTTTGATCAGATAAGAGGTCAGGATGAAGATAAGAAATACGAACTGGTGAGAGATTACCCAATTACCTCGGTATGGATTGAAATTGATACAGACAAGATGACACAGGTGATTGATAATATTCTCAACAATGCCATCAAGTATTCGCCAGATGGTGGGAAAATCACAGTGACTATGAAGACGACTGATGATCAGATGATTTTGTCTATCTCTGACCAAGGTTTGGGTATTCCTAAACAGGATTTACCACGTATTTTTGACCGTTTTTATCGTGTGGATCGTGCTAGAAGTCGTGCCCAGGGTGGAACAGGTCTGGGACTGTCTATTGCCAAAGAAATTATCAAACAGCATAAAGGCTTTATTTGGGCCAAGAGTGAATACGGTAAGGGATCAACCTTTACCATTGTGCTCCCTTATGATAAGGATGCAGTGAAAGAAGAAGTATGGGAGGACGAAGTAGAAGACTAGAATGAGTGAAACAGGCTTTAAATACAGTATTTTAGCGTCGGGTTCCAGTGGAAATTCCTTTTATCTGGAAACCCCAAAAAAGAAACTTTTAGTGGATGCAGGCTTATCTGGTAAGAAAATCACCAGCCTACTTGCTGAAATTAATCGCAAGCCCGAAGACTTGGATGCCATCTTGATTACCCATGAGCATTCAGATCATATCCATGGAGTAGGCGTTTTGGCTCGCAAGTATGGTATGGATTTGTATGCCAATGAAAAGACCTGGCAGGCTATGGAAAATAGCAAGTATCTCGGCAAGGTGGATTCTTCGCAAAAGCATATCTTTGAGATGGGCAAAACCAAAACCTTTGGAGATATCGACATCGAGAGTTTTGGTGTAAGCCATGATGCAGTCGCACCGCAGTTCTATCGCTTTATGAAAGATGATAAAAGTTTTGTCCTTTTGACAGATACAGGTTATGTCAGTGACCGTATGGCAGGAATTGTTGAAAATGCGGACGGCTATCTTATCGAGTCCAACCATGATGTAGAGATTTTGCGAGCAGGTTCTTATGCTTGGCGACTCAAACAACGAATCCTATCGGATCTGGGTCACCTTTCTAACGAGGATGGCGCTGAAGCTATGATTCGGACGCTAGGAAATCGTACTAAGAAAATCTACCTTGGCCATCTATCCAAGGAAAACAATATCAAGGAGCTGGCTCACATGACCATGGTCAATCAGCTAGCACAAGCTGATCTGGGAGTCGGAGTAGACTTTAAGGTTTATGATACCTCACCAGATACCGCAACACCATTGACAGATATCTAAAAAAGAAGGCGAGGGCCTTCTTTTTTAGATATCTAGTAGGGATTTGGTGTGGTATAATGTTTACAAATGATATAGGAGAAGTAGTGTGAAAAGAAAATGGTTATTTGAGGATTACTATGACACAACTATTATCATACTTGCGTTAATCTCTGTTATTCTGGTATTGCTTGGATTTGCTGAGATGGTCGATTTGGACAATCCTCCGTACAACATTATTGATTTACTACTTTGGGGTGTTTTTGTGGTAGATTATGGATGGCGGTTCTTTTTAAGTAAAGAGAAATGGCGATTCATAATTGAAAATATCTTTGATCTGCTAGCTATCCTGCCTTTAAATGCTATTTTTACAGTGTTTCGATTAGGACGTATCTTTCGCCTAGCAAGACTGACAAAATTACTGAAACTGACTCGTTTACTTAGAATAGTTGGACTTACAGGTAAATTAGAAAGAAAAATTAGTAGATTCTTACGGACAAATGGCCTGCTTTATATCTTGTATGTTAATATCTTTATCGTGCTAGTAGGAAGTTTAATTTTATCTGTAGTTGAAGAAAAATCATTCTCAGATAGTCTTTGGTGGGCTCTTGTGACAGTAACCACTGTTGGTTATGGTGATATTGTTCCAGTTTCCCTTTTTGGGAAATGGATAGCTATTTTATTAATGTTGGTAGGAATTAGTACAATAGGAATGTTAACAAGTACCTTAACGAACTTTTTTGTAAAGGAGAATCCAGATGAACAGATACAATTTGATAAACTCCAAGATGAATTATCTAGTCAGAGAATATTAATAGAGAAACAATCTGAAAAGATAGAAGAACTACATCGAATGATAAAAGACTTAGTTGAAAAAATATAATAAAAGTGAGACAAAACTTGATTCGAGGAGAAAGCAAGTAAGTCTTGACACAATAAAACGCATAATATCAAGGTCTGGCACCTTACATTATGCGTTTTTGTTATTTTTATTAGAATGGCAATTTCCCGGCGAAAGCACCTAATTTTTTCTTAGTCGTTTCATCGATTTGTTCAAGAGCAGAGTTGATGGCTTGAACGGTCATATCAGAAAGGGTTTCGAGGTCTTCTGGGTCAACGACAGCTGGATTGAAGCCAATGCTGACAACTTTCTTATCTCCAGTTAAGGTCGCTTGAACAAGATCTTGAGCAGATTTGCCAACAAATTGCATAGCTGCAAGTTCAGCTTGGCTTTGTTCCATTTGTTTTTGAAGTTTTTGTGCTTGACGCATCATGTTTTGCATGTTCATCATAAGATTTTTAAGATTCCTTTCGTATCAAGGCTTTGAGCCTTTTTTAATAAATTTTTTGCCTTTTTTTGCCCTAAAAGTTGTCAAAAGCGTTGGCGACTTCTTTTTGTTGAGTTGGGAATAGGTGAGAGTAGATGTTGATTGTTGTATTAATACTACTGTGTCCCAGTCGTTTCATAAGTGTAAAAAATATATAATCTTTTCCTTCACCATTTCTGAGTCCTTTTGAAACTAGAAACGCTGCATGTGAGTGTCGGAAATCGTGATTACGAATCATTTTTAATGATGCAGGCATTCTTTTTTTCAATTTAATCTTTTGATTAGAAACCATTGGAGCAGTTAGTTGTAAAGGACTGTCTTGAAAGATTTGTAAGTCTTCTGTATTGTCCGTAAACTCTACTAATAGGTGAGCTTGTTTTTCTTTCCATTCCGTTAGTTCTTGAACGAATGCTTTATGAATATAAATTCGACGATTGGATTGAGTAGTTTTTACCGTTCCGATATGGACCTTGTTATTACGAAAGTAAGCAGAATACTTAATATCGATATAACCCTCTGATAAATTAATCTGTTTCCAAGTTAAGGCCAATGCTTCGCCAACACGAACGCCTGTAAACATCAGAACTCGATAAAATAACTGAAACATATATTCATCTTCTGTGAACAGAGAATCAAATAGCTTGAATTCTTCAGGAGTGAAATAAGACATCTCCTTGTGTTTATCAGGCAGTTTTCTTAGTCCATTGCATGGATTATCTTGTCTAAGACGATTAGCGACAGCAACATCAAACATTTTATGTAGAAAAATCATTAGCTGATTAACAGTCGTGCTTGATAGTGTTCCTCCTTTGACACTTGGTTGTTTGACCAACCAATCTCTAAATTTTTTTACTTCATGGATAGTAATGGCAGACATATCTGCATGCTCAAAAAACTTAGAGACATATTGGTTATAATAGGATATCTGTGTATCAATGGTACCACGTTTATTCCCACGGAGTTCATCTTCTTGTTGAACTAAAGAGTAAAGGTGAGAAACAGATATTTTATCTTTAATATGAACTTGGTGAAGTTTGTTTAATCGATAATCTGCTTCATATTGAACAGCTTCTTTACGAGTGGTAAATCCTGACTTTCTATGCCGTTTGATTTCACCAGTCAATGGGTCTATGCCATCGGTAATATCTACTTTCCATTTTCCCTTGTATCCTTTGATAACTGACATATTATTTTCCTCTTTCTATGTCAGTAGCGAAGAGTACAGTATCTATTATATCATTTTTTGAGATGATTTTGAATCCAAGAATTTCTTCGGCAATAGTCTTTGGTATTCTTCCAATCCTTTTGTTTTTATAAAGTTGAAAACCTCTTTCGACAAGTAATTTTTTACCCTCTCGTATAACACGTCTAGCTGTGCCTTCTGGATATCCTTGATTTGCGATATCTATGTAGGTAACTGTTTGAATTTCTTGCATTTATTCATTCCTTTCCTTTTTCTTATTCAATTCTAAAAATAACTGGTACGATTTGTCTTGAATAGTTTCTTCTCTATCAGTCTGATTTTTAAAGGGGTTTGGTAATTTATTGCCATGGTCTATATAAAACATCTGGTCCATTGGTTCGTACTTGTAAAATTGCAGATGCTCTTTTTTGACTTCGACTACTAAGGATAATCTTCTCATTAGTTGGCCCCAAGAATCAATGTGGCTTGTTTGTTTCTTCTTTGTTAATTCTAAGAAAAAATTATATGGGGAGTATGGGCTTGTAATGATGTATACGTTAGCTAAAAGAGGTTTGTCAAAATAACGACTACTTGCCATCGCTTTAACATTGTAAGGGTCAAACATTTTGAGTAAGTCTGAGTAGTCAAATTGATGGGGGCGTAATTCGTCTAAGATAATCACGTGTTCTAAATTGTATTGTTGAAAAGGGTCACGGATTGAGCCCGTAATAAAATAGTTAAGGTCATACTGTTCTGCGTATTGACGTGCTAGACGAGTCTTCCCTGTTCCCGCTTTTCCAAAAAGCCAAATAATCGTAACAATTTCATTCTTGTCAATCATTTCTTGTCGCCATAGTTCGGCTTGTGTTTCTAGTCGTTTTAAATAGACGGTTTCTATTTTTTGCCTTGCTTTGGCATATTGTGAACCAGTAAGTCGTTGTTCAATTTCTGATTTTGTAATATTACCAGTATAAAGTAGATCCAGTAGATTATCTATAATCATAGTGTCATTTATTTCATATCGTTTGGTTACATTTCTTTCGATAGTGTCTAATAGGAGTAAATAGTCAAAATTCGCAATAACTTCTTTGGGAGAATATTGGTATTTATCTTGATTAGACTCCGTGTGATGAACGAGATATGAATAAGCATTGTTAACTGAACCCCTCCACTGCTCAAAACACTGTATTGGTTGTTTAGTCAACTTAGCAAGATTGTTTAAACTTCTAGCACTTTCAAATTGTAAAACAAGGTGTATATGTGGTGCGACAAGGTTTCCATCTTGCCCAATATCCTTATCATGCAATATTCCCGCAAAACGAAGCGGTTTTAGAATGTTCGTCATATACTCGATGATATCCTGTAAATTTGAAGATTGGAAATACTCAATCTGTTGAACAAACATAATATTTCTGGCTTTTACCATTAAAAACTCCTTTCTTTTTTGGAACAATGGAACAACATTATACTACTTCAATAACAAGCCCAGAAGTAGTATAGTTATGTCCTGACTAAATTGGAACATAAAACCAGCTCGGAGCTCTTGCCTTACGGCAAGCTCCGCTGGTATATAAATCAATTATGCTTTCTCGTCCCTTGTATTATATGATTAAGTGAAGTACTATCTGTGGGAGAGAATATATATATTTTACGATAGACTCTTATCAGATAGTCGTACAAAAAAGGTAATTTTTTTTGTAAAATTGTATCAACATCTGAATTTTTTGCCTGTAGTATTATAACAAGGATATAGTCACTAGTTATGATACATCTGATAGATTTAACAATAGATTTGTACTCTTTTACAACCTCACTATCGCTTTCACTGGCTTTCGTTTTCATCTGTTTTCGAATTATCCTTAATAGATTTATTGTACGGATAAAGTTCAGAAACTTATCTTCTTTTATCCATACGATACAAAGAATGGTATGAGCTAAAAGATAGATAATCATGACGATAGTGATTGTTTGCAATAGCAAAGATTGCCCTATTTGAAAATTATTCCGAATTTGTCCCCAAGCGTCCCAAGAGATAATAGTGCTAACTTGGTTAATAAACCATATACCTGCTAGAAATAACCCCCATAGAAGGCCTAAAAATAATTCCAAAGGCAGTAAGTAATAGAGTTTATCGGTAATGACGGTGCTATTTCTCATAATTAGATTGTTTATGTTTTTCATATGTTTTCTCCTTTTATAGTTGGTACTAGCAATGGCATAACATTAGGTGCTGTTATACCGTCAATAACTTGAACAATACCAGTTCCTTTTCCGTTAGGAATGACAATTCCTGTCTCTGAATCCAAGTCTGGGAATAAAAACGTTGTCGTTTTTCTGTTGATTAAACCAAGTTGTATCAAGAAATTACACTGCTCTCTAACGGCAATAGGTAAAGCGTTTGTATCCATCCGCTGGCTCACTAGGATTAGGTGGACAGATGTTGCTCGTCCAAGTAGTGCAATATTGGATAATAGTGCAAAAAAGGTATCTTTAACATTTTTAGAAGTCAAAGATGTTAAAGCAAGCAATTCATCAATCACCAGACAACGATGTTGAAATTTTTTAGAAGGATTTTCAAGAAGCTCCGCTTGTCTTTCGTAGATAGTATCTAGGTTCACTTTTAGCAAGCTGTTTACCTTGGAAACAAATTCATCAGATGAGAAGTCTTTCTCTTGGTAAAGAACAGGTATGTTCTGTTTTAAGCAGTAGCGAGAGATAGAATCACATTTAGGGTCCACAACTGTTACATGAGCAAATTGATTAATAACAGAGATTAGAAAGGTCAAAGCGTAGCTCTTTCCAGAACCAGAAGAACCAGCAATCAAACAATGAACAATTCGATTGAAATCGATACGATAGTTTTTCATGAGTTCAAAACTTTCGTTTTGAACGCTGACATCAGATAGTTTTTGATACGTCAATCTTTCAGGTATTCCCCTAAAGAATGGAAACCGAAAAGCACGACTAGTGTTAATGCTTACGCCATCACCATCACGTTTGACAATATAGGCCGATGGCTGTTTAAGAAATGTCAACATAGGGTAGGCACTTGTAGACAAAATTTGAAAAATCTGTTGGTATAGATTGTTATCCAAAATGTACGCACAAGGATAGCGCGGGACAAAGTCTAAATAATTGTCGCCATAGATAAACTGGAATGAATTTGTAGTTGAAGAAATAGAGCTGTTTCCCAACCCTATTTCTAAACACTGGACTAGATATTCAGTATCCACTACAAACTCCCGTTTATTTTCTGGTTGAATAAACGGAAATACCATTGATTACTTACCTCCTTCTTTAATAATTTTTACCGATTCGGCTTTAAAATAAACATTGTTTTTCACTTTGCAAGCAACAGGATTGACTAACTCAACTTCTGCGAATTGTTCAATTTCTTGAGAAGTTGGGAATTTGACAAGAAAAGGATTCTGACCAGGAATAATGAAATATCGGCTAAATCCATCTACTTCGTCAGTCCTCTTATTGTCCTTATAGACCCACTTAATTTCTTCTTCAGCGGACAATGAACTAAAGATAGGATTTTCTCCAAATATCTCATGGAAAAGGGCTACGTTATATCCATAAACTGGATTCTTGTATTTGAATGCACTCATGTGCTATTCCTCCATAATCAGCATACCTAGGATTTTGCTGATTTCTAATAAAAAATTTTTATGTAATGAACTAGGCACCTTTGTTGTTCTTTACATTATCTATTATATTTTGATTTACCAACGACTGTGTATACACTAGAATGAAATTTAGAGATAAATTTGTATACATTGGAAGAAATCATATATGGTACGACACAAAAAAAGCCTCACTATTTTAGTAGCAAGGCCTGTAATTTTGACTAATAGTCTTGATTATCTATAAAATCATTTATGTAGAGAGTTAGATATTTATCTTTTGTTTTTTCATAAAATTTGATAATTTTAGTTAAGTCAGAATAGAGTTTAAATGCATCATAGTTCTCACTAGTATCCTCATATTTATTATGTATTTTTTCCAAGAATAAATTTTGATACTGGAGTAACTGTAAAAATTGAATATGAAAGAGACTATTAGTTTTATCGATTTGTTCTTTTTTTAGCTCATTTACTAAAAGATAGTATATATCATCTCCCAATAAAATGTTTAAAAGAACATCAGAGTCTAAATAGTATATCATTTTGCTAGGAGTATTATTTTTACCTCTGGTATTCAAGCTATTGCTAAATGTTTCTAAAAATTTATCAAAAATTAAATCAATTATTTTATATATAGTATGTTCGAATGCTTCGAATATATAGATGATATTTTCAGGTTTACGAAGTAGAACAGAAGTAATATTCCCTAAATCAGTAGTGTACCACGTTTGAAGTTGGGAACTGACTTTTTCCAAGTCATTAGCATATTTAGTTTGTAATTTATGGTTAAAAGAATCACTGTATTGTTCATCTTTTGATTTATAAGGAATATACTTATCAGGATAGTTATCAGAATAATAAAAGACAGAATTTATGAAGTGCTTTTGGAAAGCAGGATAGGTTAGTAGAAATTTTAATATTATATTCCCTAAGCGTTCAGTTTCTTTATTAGGTTTGATATCGAGAGATTGAGATTTGTGATATAAATCTCGCCATTTTTCAGATGAAACGGAGTTAATCTGAACATCTATATTATTTAGCAGACATCCTAATAGTAAAATTTTTACGATTTCTTGTTTCTGTTCTTTATTTCCTAAAAGTAATTCATCTTGACTACATTCAAGAGTAGCAGTCAATGCTTTAATTTGATTATCCGATAAAAAACTCCTAAAATTCTCCTGCTCTCCTTTTTCTATTTTGCTAATATTCTTTTGTGTGATGCCAGTTATAGGATTATTTTGTGTATCTCCTGTTTCTTTGACATTTTTATCAAAAGCACATCGAGAGATGTGACTAGAATAATTTGACAAATTCAAATTTTTTCTTTGTCTGTCTAGTCTAACACGTTCTCCGATATTTTTATACAAATATTCTGTAAAATCCATGATTTTCTCCTTGTCAAAGGGAACCGAAAATATTCGATTCTGTGGTTAGTTTAATTATTTTACTTTATAGAAAAATTCCTCAGTACTGCCATTGATGAGTTGGTGTCCAAACCATAAGCGGTCTTGTGTGATATCAGACTAGTCAGTATAGCCATTATCTGAAGAAGAGGTGGCAGACATGGTTATAGGGATTCCTGCTGGTAAAAAGGCAATAGCTGCACCAGCTCCTCCATCTTTAGAAACAGAACTTGCCTTGAGATAGTGGTCAATTTCTTTAGCATGTTCAACTGAAATCTGTGAATAATCACTTACTAAACCATTTTTATCGAAAGTAAATTCAATACCTGTACGATTCCTCCAAGTTCCTGAGACGCTAGAAAAATCTCCATTTTGGATTTCAGAAATATTCATTCCTTTCCTTTCCTTTCTGACGGAAGGGAAGATTCTTCATTTATTAGACTTGTGACAGATTTATTTTCTTCCGATGTAGAAGAAGTTGAACTAGTACTTGAAGCAATTGCTTCAGAACTTGCTGAAGAAGTGTTTTCACTCTGGGGTTGGCAATCCGTTAAAATAGAGATAGCTAAAATACTAATACTGAATAGAAATAATTTTTTCATATGTTTATTTTATTCTTTTATAGTGCTTCTCTTTTCCATCTTCTAGGGTTACTAAATCTGGCTCTACTTCCTCAACTCCTGAACTTCCAAATAGGATAATAAGAAATAGAATAAAAAAGGGGATTATTGGTTTTAATAATTCAACTAATGAGTAAATTCCTAGGCTAATTGATGAAGTAATTAAATCAAAAGTCGGTTCAATGAGTAAAACAATGGGTAATATATATAAGAGTTTGTTTTTGGAATTTTTTATGCTAGTTATCACATAGCTTAAAATTCCTAAAACTAATAAATAGTAAGCTGGTCCAGCTTTGGTTTCTATATGTAATCCAATACTCATTTCATTTTGCATTCCTGCCAAAAATTGTCTTACTACAAAGATTAATCCGGCTAAAATAAATGGTCTAATATCTAATTTTAGTGGAAAGAATCTTAAAACTAATATAGAAATGATAAATGCAAAATATGCAAAAACGTATTCTGCTTTAATCATAACTATGATTTGTTGCCCCATGTTTGAATGAATATCATTATTACTGATACCAAGAGGCAAAGATGTTTTAGAAGATATAAAAGGTATGAATAATGCAATGAAAAATGATAAAAATAATGAAATTTCAGGACTATATTTTTTAATTATCCCCATACTAACTTCCCCATCCTAAGATTTCTTTTTGGGTATATAATTAGACGTTTATTTTATACCCATTCGCCGTTGTAATTGACACGATAACCGTCTGGTGTAGTTGTATTGATTGCTAATGCACCAGAGCTATAGGCGTAGTACCATTTGTCAGATACTTTCATCCAGCCAGTCTTCATCGCTCCTGATTCTTGAAGATAATACCAAACGTCTTTATCTTTAAGCCAGCCAGTCTTCATAGCACCTGAGTTGTTCAAATAGTACCAGCTACCATCTTTTACCCAGCCCGTTTGCATAGCTCCTGAGCTATTGAGGTAGTACCAGCTACCATTAACTTGCGACCAGCCTGTTTCCATCGACCCAGAATCATTTAAGTGATACCAAGTATTATCGATTTTCTTCCAGCCAGTTAACATTGCTCCAGACTCACTTAGATAGTACCATTTACCGTCTTTGACCCAGCCAGTTTTCATCCAGCCTTCGTCATCGAAATAGTACCAGACACCGTCGATTTTGTCCCATCCGTTTTTAGTGTAGCTACCATTAGTGTGCTTATACCACCAACGACCATTCGAGTACATCCAAGTCGGTGTAGCTGGTGTTTCCGCTGATGTCGACGTGCTAGTTGAAGATGTACTAGATAAGCCGAGATCGACGCTTGAATTAGAAGCGGATGCACCAGATGATGTTGAGCTAGATAGACTTGATGCAGCATCTGAATTTGATGCAGACGATGAATCGCTTGCATTTGAAGCTGCGTCTGACGAAGAGTTGTCAGACTCGTCAGTGTTCACGATTTCAATGCCCATTAGATAAGTCTCTATAGGAAAACCAGCCCCTGAGTTATATCGAACATCGACTTTAAATCGATATGCAGTTCCATCACCGCGATCGACGTCTACCTCGTACAAACCAAATTCCTTGGGACTGAATACGACGTGTTTATCGTTTACGACTAATGACATCGCCGACCACATGTTGCTATATTTAGAGTCGAACTCTGATTCAAATGACTGATCGATATGCTCAACTCGATCGAATATCTCATACTTAGTGTTTGTGTTACCGCGAAATTTAGCAAAGGGCTCACGCACGCCAGAGTGAGTTTCGAGCAATCTAACTTTTGAAGCGCGCACCTCGTTCGAACCATAACCAGTTATTGGAGCTGAAACCTTTTTGCCCGTTGCAAGGTCTAGATATTCGTAAGTAGGCACCTCGTCGTTTGCTTTGACAGAATGAGCCGACAAAGAAGATGCTGAAGCGAAAGCTAAAATTGCAGTTGATAATAAAAATAGTTTTTTCATAGTTTTAGGTCCTTTTCTTAGATAGTTTAGTTTTTTTTGAAATTGTGATATGATTTAGTATGCTTGATCTGCTAAGTTTTATCCATTTGATTTTCTCCAATCTTTGTTCATCGTAATGTGTGATTGCACTAAGCTAGCGGCTTTGACTTGAGCTTGTGCTTGACTAATAGTCGTGAGACCTGAATCATTGACGATATAAATTCTGTCGAATTCGTTATCATTTCGAAATGCTAGATGAATTTCTAATTCATGTAATATCCCCTATTTTTATTTATTGTAAAATAATCAGTTTGTCCTAAAAACTAGACTTTTTTGGACAAACTTGATAAAATGGAAGTGTAATAATAATTGGCCAAAATGCTGGATTTTAGAACCTTTTTTCTAACGAAAACGCTTCTAAAATAGACTGTATTTTCTGTCCAAAAAATCCTAGGTTTTTTGACAAGAACTATGAATTTTTTATCCAATTGTGAAAGGTGCTTTTTGATACTCCTAAGATGTCTGCACCTTCTCGTAAGGTTATTTCTTTTTTCTTATATTGAGTTATCACATCAGGGAGATTATTCGGGACAATCAATTTTGGTCTACCGAATTTCTTCCCTTTTTTCTGTGCTTCCCGTATTCCTTCCATTTGTCTTTGTTTGATTTGTTCTCTTTCAAACTGTGCCACATAAGATAGGACTTGTAAAACGATATCGGAGATTAGTTTTCCTGTGATATTATCATTGCTATTCTTTGTATTTAATAAGGGGAAATCTAAAACAGTTATATTTACTTTCTTTTTCTTAGTAATTGCTTGCCATTGTTCTAAAATTTCATCATAGTTTCTTCCCAATCTATCAATTGACTTTATAACCAATTCATCATTCTCTTTCAAGGTAGTTAATAATTTTTGATATTCTATTCTGTCAAAATCTTTTCCTGAAACATAATCAATAAAAATATTTTCTTTTGATAATTTGTTTTCTACTAAGGCTGAAAATTGCCTATCAATATTTTGTTCTCTTGTAGATACTCGAACATAACCGTAACGCATAAGGCTACCACCTATCTTTTTATCTCTATTTTAGACGAAAAGAAAACTACCACCCATAATGAGTGGTAGTTTGGTGTACTCTTTGCTACTGTATTTTTTTGCCAAGATTTTGTCTTGGATGCGTGAATAGTAGTGTTGGATAAAAAATCTTAAGGACTTAAAATCCTTTTAAACCAACCTTTTTGATGTTTACAAAAATTAAAAACAGTATGTTCAATTTTTGCATGTTCATCATGGTGATTTATAGTTTCCTTTTATCTTATTTTCTTTCCTATTTTATCAATTTTAAGGTTAAAAGTCTATTGTTAGTATAAATCTCCCAACATTAAATTTTCTGAAAATTTATTAAAAAATGAGTGGAAACGTGGTATAATGAGACGTAAAATTAATTCAGGTTTTCTGAACCAATAGGAGTAAACAATGAAAAAACTAGGTTTTGTCCTTTTATCTTCAGCCTTGCTATTGACAGCTTGTGCTGTTAGGTTTGAAAAATCAGCAGATACAAGCGATTCATCTAAGGTGACAGCTTTGTCTGAAGACAAGCAAAAAATGCTTGATAAGGCCACTGCTGAATATAAGACTTTTGTGCAAGAGCAAATCGATAAGCTATTGACAGATACGGAAGGCTTTGTCAAACTGTTGAAAGAAGGTAAGTTAGAAGAAGCTAAGAAGGTCTATCCACTGATTCGTATGTCTTATGAGCGTTCAGAACCAATCGCTGAGAGTTTTGGTGAGTCAGATGTCAAGATTTACTTCCGTTTGGCAGACTATATGGACGAAAACAAGGCAGAGGAAGGTTGGTCAGGTTTCCATCGTATCGAGCGTATCCTTTGGGAAGACAATACCACTAAAGGAACTGAAAATCTAGATAAGGAAGAGTAAATCTGCTCTAATAAAAAAACTTTGTTCTCTAGAAACCATCGTGTGGCTAGCTAGAGTGCAAAGTTTTTTTATTTTCTAGTTAAAATGCAGACTGTATTCTTTATAATCACAAGGCTATTAAGAGAGCAGTGGATATCAAAATTATGATTTTGAGTTTTTGTGATTTTTGCTTTGTAGCAAGGTAACATAGTCGCTTTTTGTGTGAAATAAGTGGGTAAGAAAAACAGTTCTTTGAGTTTGATCGATAAAGTAAAGCAAGATATATTGACCGATAATTTTTCCTCGTGTGGGGTACTTACTATTGATTTTAAGTCCGATTTTTTCATCTGCATCAAAGCCAGCTTCAGGAAAGGTTTCTAAACTTTTTAAGCCGTCTAAAATTTTAACCACAGTATTTTTAGCAGACTGAGGTGATAAAAGAACAGTAGTGATATAATCATGAATACTGTCAATTGCCTGACTCACTTCAGTAGATAGAATCACTTTATAAGCCATATCGTAGCCTCATATCGTCTAGGGAAGTCCCTTGTCCGGATTCGTATTCTCTTAAGGCGCGTTCCGATTGGGCTTGTAGTTCCTGAATCAATCGCTCACGATGTAAATCTTCTGCAGTTTTTATTGGTAAATCCTGTTCGAGAACAATCTGCTCGATAAAAAGACTAATAGCATCAGTCATGGTCATTCCTTTTTCCCTGATGATAGCTCTAGCTTGTTCCATTGATGACTCATTGATTTTAAAATTGTACTGCTTAGTAAGTGATGTAGTCATGGTATATCTCCAATCTATACTATATATAGCTAGTATATATCTTTTATATTTTTTAGGCAAGAAAAAACTTTGTACTCTAGAAACCATCGTGTGGCTAGCTAGAGTGCAAAGTTTTTTTGAGTCTGGAACATGAAAACAGCAGTTGATTTGAAGAAACAAAAAAGAACAGTTGAAACTGTTCTTTTTTATCATTATTTGAGACCGTATT
>OLNM01000673.1_pt1 | contig 30902 bp, 32 predicted proteins | sample 1672391 | NCBI WGS metagenome assembly OLNM01 (sample SAMEA3136680, study PRJEB25190) | human gut metagenome | reverse complement strand
CAGAAGCAACTTACAGAGAAGAAACTTTGGACGACACATTAAAGGAAGCTAAGAATCAACTTCATAAGGAACAATTGGAGAAGAATTTAGAGAGATTTAGGAAAAACAATCAATAACGCACCAACGATTCTTTTTTTATTTTCTATTTTTTCTGGTTCTTTATCTTTTTCAAAAGTTATAACTTTCTTAAGTGATGGTTTCCTAACAATGTAAGTATAAATTAAGCACAGTTTATGATTATTTTAAATCTTGGGGGTTATTAAACTCTTGATTTTTTCAACAAGCTATGGTATCCTTTTGTTAGTTAATAAACTTACAAAGGAGAACAAATGTTTTCACCTACTAAATTAAAAGAAAAAAGAGAAAGTCAAGGATTATCTCAATCTCAACTTGCATCCAGTTTGGGAATTAGTAGAGCTTCGTACTTTAATTGGGAATCAGGTAAAACAAAACCGAATCAAAATAATCTAAGCAAATTGAGTGAGATTTTGAATGTAGACCCTCGATATTTTGAATCAGAGTATGAAATAGTAGAAACCTATCTCAAACTAACGGAAAGGAATCAAGAAGCAACACTTCATTATGCTAAAGAACTGCTGAACAATCAAAACTTCAAAGTTTTAGAAGTTTCCGAACGATTTGCTTATAAGGTCTATGAAAAATTATCAGCTGGTACAGGAACAGCTTACTTTGATGATGGTAATTACGATACAGTTTACTTCAATCATCAATTTGATTATGACTTTGCATCATGGGTGTTTGGTAATTCAATGGAACCGACATATGAAAATGGTTCAGTTGCTCTTATTAAGCAAACAGGATTTGATTATGACGGAGCTATTTATGCGATAGATTGGGATGGTCAAACTTATATAAAGAAAGTTTATAGTGAAGAAAATGGGCTTCGTTTAGTTTCACTCAATCGGAACTATTCAGATAAGTTTGCACCTTATGATGAGAATCCTCGCATTATAGGGAAAATCGTTGGGAACTTTATGCCTTTAGAGGACTAAGTATGAGTTGGTTTGATTATAGTCTCGAACCTAAAAGTGACATTGCCTTTATTGATATGAAATCTTTTTACGCAAGTGTAGAATGTGTAGATAGAGGATTACACCCACTTAAGACTTCGCTTTGTGTTATGAGCCGTGCAGATAATTCTGCTGGTTTAATCCTTGCTTCCTCTCCTATGTTTAAAAAGGTATTTGGGAAATCAAATGTTGGACGTTCCTATGATTTACCATTTGATATAAAGACTCGAAAATTTTCTTACTATAATGCTAGAAAACAAGGCTTACCGACAACGATAGATTATGTCCGTTATATTGAGGAATGGGCAAAATCAACTGTGATTGTTCCTCCGAGAATGGATACTTATATTGAAGTCAATATGGATATTCAAAAAATCTTTCAAGATTTTGCGGCACCAGACGATATTTATCCCTATTCAATTGATGAAGGATTTATTGATTTAACCAGTTCATTAAATTATTTTGTGTCAGATAAAAGTATTGGACGGAAAGATAAGTTAGATATCATTTCAGCGGCAATGCAAAAAAAGATCTGGAGAAAAACAGGAATCTATTCAACGGTAGGTATGTCTAATGTCAATCCCTTATTAGCTAAGTTGGCACTTGATAATGAAGCTAAAAGAACTCCGACAATGAGAGCCAATTGGTCCTATGAAGATGTTGAAAAGAAAGTATGGACTATTCCTAAAATGACAGATTTCTGGGGAATTGGAAATCGAATGGAGAAGAGATTACATAATCTAAGTATCTTTTCGATTAAAGAATTGGCACAGGCTAATCCAGACTTGATAAAAAAAGAGCTTGGCATTATGGGTCTAGAGTTATGGTTTCATGCCAATGGGATTGACGAAAGCAATGTTCATAAACCATATAAGCCGAAGTCAAAAGGGATAGGGAACTCGCAAGTTTTACCTAGAGATTATGTAAAGCAAAGAGATATTGAAATTATACTTCGTGAAATGGCAGAACAAGTTGCGGTTAGATTGAGAAGAGCAGGCAAAAAAGCAACAGTCGTTTCTATACACTTAGGGTATTCTAAAGTGGAACAGAAGAGATCTATTCATACTCAAATGAAGATTGAGCCGACCAATCAAACAGCACAACTGACAAACTACGTTTTAAAGTTATTTCATACTAAATATACTTCAGGTGCTATCAGGAATGTTGCAGTTAACTATTCAGGTTTAGTAGACGAATCATTTGGATTGATTTCATTGTTTGATGATATTGAGAAAATAGAAAAAGAAGAAAGGCTCCAGTCCGCAATCGATGCTATTCGAACAGAATTTGGTTTTACTTCATTATTGAAAGGAAATGCCCTAGACCAGGCTTCTAGAACAATTGCAAGGAGTAAACTCATCGGAGGACATTCAGCTGGAGGATTAGATGGGCTAAAATGATAAATCGTTCTTATTTACCTTTTTTGTCTGCAAGAGAGTATCAAGATCGTGGAATGGCTAAGTGGATGGGATTCTTTTTGTCAGAGCATTCAAGTTCTCTTTGGGAAGAAAAAAATAAAGATGATATCTCCATTTCCCTATCAATGGAAGAGAAAGTTCTATTTGTTCGTCAACTTTATACGAATGTATTCCCTGCAACTTTTGTTTTTAAGCATTCAAATAGAAGAAAAGTAGTATCAGGTATTGTAAAAGAAATTAGAAAAGAGTCTATATCTATTAAAACAGACACTGGTTTTCTACGATTAAAATGGGAAGATATACTCGATATTCAGATAGAAGGAGAGAGTCTAGATGAATCGGAAAGAATTATATGATGATAAATTGCAACTAGATTATTTTTCGGATTCTTATTTACGGTTTGAATCAGATTTTTACAAGTATTCAGCTTTAGATATACCATTAACATTTATCACTGATGACATTTTACGCACAATGGCTATGTCTCAAAAACATTATTTTAAACTTAATAAAAGCAAATCTTTAGACGGTCGTGATCATTACTTTGTTTTTTCTATCAAGATGAACAAAGACAGTAGTGGCATTAGACAGTATGAATATCAGAGACATTGTTTTAATTTGTAAGAGTCCGACAGGGCTCTTTTTCTGTGATAATTTTATCAAAAAGTATTTGTTATACTTTTTTTTAATTTAGATTTATCTTGGGGGTTTGGGGGCGTGCCACCACATTGTCATATCGTTTGTTTTTTTGAACCGTGAGGTTTGAAATGGCAGGCGATATGATATTTGGGATATTGTGGACACAATATCTGAGCTCGCAAAGCCTTACAAAAATGTTGAATCTATTTTGTAAAACGTACTGACAGCGTCTGTAAGCTTACATTGTCAGTACAGGTATCAATGAAGGAGGAAAAATCATATGAAAAGAGATATACGTAGTATTCGGAAACAATTTCGCTTAACAGAAACGGAAGAAAAACAAATACTAGATTTAATGAGAGAGAAAGGAGAGGATAATTTTTCTGATTTTCTCCGTAAAAGCTTACTATTGTCTAATGGACAAAAACAGATAGAAAAATGGTTCAACCTTTGGAAAAAACAAAAGTTGGAACAAATTAGCCGTGATGTTCATGAAGTATTCATAATTGCTAAAACAAATCATCAGGTTACTCACGAACATGTTTCTATTTTGTTAACTTGTATTCAGGAATTAATTAAAGAGGTAGAAAAAACAGGTCCTCTTAGTGAAGATTTTCGTAACAAATACATGAGGTAGTAGAGTGGAGCACCGATATAGAACAAATTTAAAAAAAGTCTTTTTATCTGACCTAGAATTAGTCAAATTAAATGAAAATATCTCAAAAAGTAACTGCTTATCATTCTCAGAATATGCTAGACGAACTCTACTAGATCCTGGTATAAATTTTATCACCATTGATACAAATAGTTATCAAGATTTGATTTTTGAATTAAAACGAATCGGAAATAATATTAATCAAATAGCTAGAAGCATAAATTATTCGAATTTAATAACGGAAGTTGAATTAAATGAGTTGAGAAAAGGTATAGAAGAGTTAATAGTAGAAGTGGAGAAAGATTTTCTTATTCGATCTGAAAAATTGAGGAAATTTTATGGTCATCACTAAACACTTTGCGATTCATGGAAAAAATTATCGTAGTAAACTAATCAAATATATTTTGAATCCAAGTAAAACAAAAAATCTAACACTAGTTTCAGATTTTGGTATGAGAAATTATTTAGATTTTCCTAGTTATAAAGAACTAGTGAAGATGTACAATGATAATTTTTTAAGTAATGATACTCTTTATGAATTTCGTCATGATAGGCAAGAAGTAAATCAACGAAAAATTCATTCTCATCACATCATTCAGTCCTTTTCTCCAGATGACCATCTCACTCCTGAACAAATCAATCGAATTGGTTATGAGACAGCTAAAGAGTTGACAGCAGGTAGATTTCGTTTTATTGTAGCAACTCATGTCGATAAAGATCATATCCACAATCACATCATCCTAAATTCAATTGATCAGAATTCTGATAAAAAATTTCTATGGGATTATAAAGCAGAACGTAATCTAAGAATGGTTTCAGATCGTCTTTCAAAAATTGTAGGCGCAAAAATTATAGAAAATCGTTATTCTCATCATCAGTATGAAGTTTATCGCAAAACAAATTACAAATATGAAATAAAACAACGAGTATATTTTCTAATCGAGAACTCGAAAAATTTTGAAGATTTCAAGAAAAAAGCAAAAGCTTTACATTTAAAAATTGATTTTAGACACAAGCATGTTACTTTTTTTATGACTGATTCAAATATGAAACAACTCGTACGTGATAATAAATTGAATAGAAAACAACCTTATAATGAAACATATTTTAAGAAAAAGTTTGTTCAAAGGGAAATCATAAACATCTTAGAATTTTTGCTTCCAAAAATGAAGAATATGAATGAATTGATTCAACAAGCAGAATTTTTTGGCTTAAAAATAATTCCGAAAGCAAAACATGTTCTATTTGAGTTTGATGGGATTAAGCTTTCAGAGCAGGAATTGGTAAAATCGAATCAGTATAGTGTTAGTTATTTTCAAGACTATTTTAATAACAAAAATGAAACTTTTGTCTTAGATAATAAAAATTTAGTTGAGCTTTACAATGAAGAAAAGCTAATTAAAGAAAAAAAGTTGCCGACAGAAGAGGTGGTATGGAAATCCTATCAAGATTTCAAGAGAAATAGGGATGCTGTTCATGAGTTTGAAGTAGAGTTGAATCTTAATCAAATAGAAGAAGTAGTAGACGATGGAATTTACATTAAGGTACAGTTTGGTATCCGACAAGAAGGACTTATTTTTGTACCAAATATTCAAATCACTATGGAAGAAGAAAAAGTTAAAGTATTTCTCAGAGAAACTAGTTCTTACTATGTATATCATAAAGATTCAGCAGAAAAAAATCGCTTTATGAAAGGTAAAACTTTGATTAGACAATTTAATCTTCAGTATGAACCGCAGTATATGTATAGAAGAATTTCTCTTAGCAAAATTAAAGAAAAAATAGAACAATTAGATTTTCTTATATCTGCGGAAAATAGTTCGAATGATTTTGAAGATATAACAAATGATTTCATTGCCCAAATATCATATCTAGAGAATATGATTGAACAAGTCCAAAATAAAATTGATGATTTAACTAATTTAGAGGAAGTATTGTTGAATAATACGACAAATAGTTCTAGCAATTTAGAAAATAGTATTCAAGGTAAAAGTTCAGTAGATAAAATAGAGAAGGATTTATACATTTATAAAGGAAAGATTGAAAAACTGAAGGAACAACATAGAGAAGCAATAAATTTATTTGAAATGTTTAATAAAACAATAAAGAAATATAAGAAAAAACAAAATATGAAATCTATTGAGGAAAATGAGATACATTTAGAGTAAACAGTTTCCTAAAAAGTATATATAGAATAGTTTCATGTGCCAATTTGTCACATATTTAAAAATAAGAAAATAACTATATTATACTTGTTTTAGGAGACATTAGATGTTGAAAAGGATTAGAGATTTACGCGAGGATACTGATTTGACACAAGAGTATGTTGCAAAAACAATCTTAAATTGTACAAGATCAGCGTATTCTAAAATGGAATCAGGTACCAGATTAATCTCTATAGATGACCTTATCAAACTTGCAGATTTTTATAATGTAAGTTTAGATTACCTTGTAGGTCGAGTGGATAATAAAGAAGACCATTACTCCAAAAAGTATTAGGTTAAGAAAGCACATTGACAATTAAATAGTCCAAAATGGTACTTTCCTCATTTGTGGAGCAGTTTTGAATGGCTCGCCATGATAAGAGCGACATTAAAACCATCAATAAAATAGAGCGATACTTTATATGCCATGATACAAATGATATACAATGATACTTCTGACCGTTCAGGCTGCCACCGTAAAAGAGCAGCAAGTGAAATTCTTATGATGACTTCATCAGTCATGCCATGGAGGTGAAAAAATCTAAGAAAGGAAGTAGTAAAATCATGGAAACAGTAAACTATAAAGATTTAGTTGCGATTGGTTTTCCAGAGCACACATCGAGAAATATTATTAGACAAGCAAAAAAGATTGCGGTAAAAAAGTTTGAAGAAGCTAGAAAAAATAATAAGAATGCGGTACAATTAGGATGTTCACCTTTCGATAATAAAAGGTTAGGCATTGCTCCTAAAAATATTGTAGAAAATTTAATTGGTATTTCTTTTTCAGATATAGAAGGTGAGAAAAATGGTTATATCAAAGACAAAGAAATATAAAGGTGTATACAAAGATTCAAAAGGAAAAATTTATTTTCAAATTGAATTAGGAGTTGATCCAATAACTGGGAAAAGAATTCAAAAGAAAGGAAGGAAAAATCAACAGGGACTACCGTTTAATTCTTTTAAGGAAGCATATGAAGAGATACTTCGTTTAAAACATGAATTTGTGAACTCTACTATTAATAATAGTTTTCTAACTTTTAGAGAGTTTATGGAAGAGATTTATTTAAAATATTATCAACAAAAAGTTCAATTTGTAACTTATCAAACCGCTTTACCACATCATCAGTTATTTATTAAGCAATTTGGTAGTAAAAAATTATCAGATATTAGTACTATTGACTGTGAAAGATTTCGCTTAGCTATTATAGACAAGTATTCTAGTAACTATGCTAAAAATATGTGGTCTAGATTTAAAGCATGTCTGGGCTATGCAGAAAGATTGGGTTATATTGATAGAGTTCCTTTTAAAGGATTAGATAATCCTAGAGGAAAGCACCCTGATACAAAATTTTGGACATTTGATGAATTTAAGAAGGTAATAAACTCTTTTGATATTAGTGAGTATGAGGGACTCCATAATTACATGACGATCTGGTTATATTTTATGACTGGTTTAAGAGTTAGTGAGGGTATTGCTCTTAAATGGGAAGATATTGATTTTGAACGTAAATGGATTCATGTTCATTCGACGATTGAGAAGGATAAAAACGGTGTATGGTATGCTAAACAACAAACAAAGACAGTAGCAGGGAATCGTAAAATTGATTTAGATGATTTTACAATTACAATACTTAAAAAATGGCGAGAAGTTCAAATCAAGAATGATGATAAAGATTATGTAATATCACGTTTTGGTGAGCCCTTGTGTAAGTCTACAATCTCTAGGATAATAAAAAGGCATGCTAAGATTACAGGTGTACCAGAAATTACGGGGAAAGGATTAAGACATAGTCATGCATCTTATCTTATAAATGTGTTACATAAGGATACTTTATATGTTTCATATCGATTAGGACATGCTGATAAGTCAACCACGTTGAATACATATAGTCATTGGTATTATTCAGGTGATTCAACAATTTCAGAAGAGATTACAAGCAGTTTAGATAATCTTGGATTATCAATTTACCTACCAAATTCCTGCCAGAGTTGAAAATTGAGGAATTAACCCACTAATACTGGGAGAAAATAGGATTTGCAAATTATTACTCTTAAATAATCGTTTATCGATTGTTTAGGACTGAAACCCTAGTCTTAAAGCCTTTTCGTTGAGTTAAGGCGATTCAAAAAATGGGGTACTTCGATTGAAACACCCCCACAGACACCCCCACAAAATGCTGTGGGGGTTTTTGTATGTTGTCAGTTTATTTGTTTCGATTAAACATGTTATAATTAGGTATTAAATATTTTAGCAAAGGGGGTACCCCCTTTAGTGCATTGCTCACACAATACACTAAATAACTACCTGTTCCCTTTTGCTGATGAAGTGAGGTTTGTGAGTGGCTATTAAGGGAATTACGCTAAAAGAAAGTATGAATCGTTCAGTCCAAGCTATTATGCCATTGGATGAGGAAAAAGAGATATTTGCTCAAAAGCTGGTTAGTTATCTAACTCATCTGACTAGTCGAGAATCAGAATCGGAGGAATATCAGAAAAATCTATTAAAAGGCTTTTTAGAAAGTCTCTTGCCCTATAACTTTATTAATACCTCAAGTAGAATTGACCTTGCAATTTACAATGGTAAAGATTCAAATTCTACTTTGGGTGTCCTTTTTGAATGTAAGAGTTTATCCAATAAGTCAGAAATGATGACGACTGAGCGAATCAATTCAAAAGCTTTTCAAGAGATTGTAGCCTATTACTTGAATGAGCGGCTCTTTGAGAAGAATCTTGAAGTCAAGAAGTGTATTATTACCAATGGTCTATCTTGGTTTGTTATCGAAGCAAAGGAGTTTGAAAAGCATTTCTTCAAAAATAAGAAATTAATTGACCTTGTGACCAAATTCAAGAATAATCAACTTTCTAGCAATAAAACTGACTTTCTATATTCGGAAGTGATTGCACCTGAAATTGATAAAGCAATCGAAAAAGGTATTGTAATAGCCCACTTTGATTTGACTCAAGCTTTAATCAAATCAAGTAAAGCGATTGAGATTAAGAAAAATAATCTTACTCAACTTTATCGCTTTTTCACAGCTGAAAATTTACTGAATAAGGAAATTTTTACTGACTCTAATAAACTTAATAAGAACTTCTATGATGAATTGCTCTATCTGATGGGTCTAGAAGAAAACAAACAAGGAACGTCAAAAATCATTTCACGCTTGAAACCTGCTAAACGTCAACGATTTTCATTCGTTGAAAATATTATAGAAAAGCTGGATATGAAGGATGTTCCTAAGGACAAGCAAGAAGATATTGCTATTCAGTTAACTGTTGTTTGGACTAACAGAATTCTATTTCTTAAGCTCTTAGAGTCACAACTTGTTTTATTTAATAAAAGTGAATCGTACAGATTTTTAACGTATGATAAACTTTCTAGCTTTGAAGAAATTTATAGTTTATTCTTTGCCGTACTGGCAAAGAAAGTATCTGATAGAAATGATAGAGTTGAACAAAAGTTTGGTTATATTCCTTATCTAAATTCATCCCTTTTTGAAGAAACAGAATTGGAAGTTTCTAGAGATGGAATTGGTATTGACCAACTACCAGAAGGAGATATTGAAATCTTTTCAAAAACGGCACTTAGAGGTGCAGACAAGAAGAAGAAAACTGGTTCTATCAATTTTATTGAATACTTGTTTGAGTTTTTGGATTCTTATGATTTTTCAACTTCCATTAGTCATCATGAAAAATCTAAGAATGACCTTATCAACGCTTCTGTTCTCGGTTTGATTTTTGAGAAGATTAACGGATACCGTGATGGGTCATTCTATACTCCAGGTAATATCACTATGTATATGTCTCGAAAGGCGATTCGGACAGCAGTAGTGGATAAAGTTAATGAAGCTCTTAACTGGACTTGTGAGACCGTTGAAGATATTAAGTTTGCAATTGGTCACAGTATTGAAGATGCTCGAAAAGTTAATCAAGCTATTGATGACCTTAAGGTCTGTGACCCTGCTGTTGGGTCGGGTCACTTCCTTGTTTCTGTACTCAATGAAATCATTGCTCTCAAGAGCGACTTGAATGTCTTGTTTGATGTTGACGGGAAGTTTATTGGGAATCTGATTCAATGCTATGTTATCAATGATGAGTTAGTTATACAAGATATGGCGGGAAATAACTTCGTCTATCAGACTGGAAATCAACAAGCAGAGCAGATTCAAAAGGCAATTTTTCATCAGAAACGACATATTCTCGAAAATTCACTATTTGCCGTAGATATCAATCCAAGTTCGGTAAATATTTGTCGTCTTCGTCTTTGGATTGAACTTCTAAAATCATCTTACTATTATCAAGATAGCGAATCAGGAGTACAAACCCTGACGACCTTACCAAATATTGATATCAATATTAAGGTGGGCGATAGCCTTTTGCATAAATTTGATTTTGATTATGAATTTGATATGCGTCGGACAGATTTTAAAGATTACCTTGATTTGGTTAAGGAATACAAAGAGACAAATAACAAGAGAATCAAAGCTGACATTTGGGATAAAATTGAGTCGCTTAAACACTCTTTTGATGACACCGCTTCAAGTCCCGAATTAAAACGTTTGAGAAAGTTAGAAGCAGAACAGGCAAAAGCTGGAGTCATAGACCTATTTGGAGATGAATCAGCAGATTCTAAGAAGTTTGAACTAATTAGTCGGCAAGTAAAAGAAGCACAGAAGCTCTTGAAAGCTCGGCTGAAAAATCCAGTGTATGCAAGCGGTATGGAGTGGCGGATGGAATTTCCAGAAATCTTAGGAGAAGATGGCGAGTTTCTCGGTTTTGACCTAGTGATTGGGAATCCTCCCTACATTTTTGCACGGAATCAGTCTTTTACTGATGAGATGAAAGCCTACTATACGAATACTTATCAGGTCAGTGAGTATCAGGCAAACACGTATACTATCTTTATGGAACTTGCATATCAACTTTTACGAAAAGGTGGAACTTTCTCTTATATCATTCCTAACAACTTTCTGACCATTCAAACTAATTCCAAAGTACGTCAGTTTATCACTGAAAAGACCAGTGATGTGTTCTTGATTAATTCTTTAGACAAGATTTTTGCGGATGCTAGCGTAGATAACTGTATTATTTTCTTTAAGAAGAATGCCCCAAATTGGATAGAAGTAGCAGAATTAAGTCATGGAGAGTATACAACGATTGGGCGTGTAGCTTCAAATTTCTTCGGAGAATATCCAACCTTTTCTATCTCAATGGTCAAGTACCGGCAAGCTGTTGATATTTTTTGGAAAGTTAATAATTATCCTAAACTTGACCGGCTCGAAGTTGCAACAGTAAAAGCAGGTATAATGGCTTACGAAACTGGAAAAGGTAAGCCAAAAATGTCTGCTCAGGATAAGAACAATCGAATCTATCATTCCAAAGAAAAAATCGATGATTCTTATCGGCGTTATCTTGATGGAGAAAATGTCTCTCGTTATAAGTTGACATGGAATGGTGAATATATCAAGTATGGTGAAAATTTAGCTGCAATGCGTGACCCTAATCTATTTAATAGACCGAGAATTTTGGTACGTCAAATTCCAAGTAAAACAAAGTATAGTATAGAGGCTGTTTATGTTGATTGTGATGCTATAAATGATAGAAATTCAATGATAATTACAGATATTAAAATAAATCCTTTTTATCTTTTGGGAGTTTTAAATTCAAGTGTTATTTCACTTTGGTTTTTCATGAAGTTTGATAAGTTTCAACGTCGTTTATTTCCACAATTTAAGGTAAATGAACTAGGTGACTTCCCAGTACCCAATGCAACGGACTCTCAGCAAAAATCAGTTGCTATACTTGTAGAGCAATTAATGGACGAAATGAAGAAAGAGTCACCTAATGCAGAGTTGGTTAATCAACTAAATTTTGATATTGATAACGTGGTTATGGATTTGTTCGGATTGACTGAGGAAGAAAAGCAAATTATACGAGATTTTGAAGTCTAGAAAGTATGGATATAAATGTCAAAAAGTTTACATAGTCAATTTAAAGATATTGAGAGAAATATGGTCAGAGAAATGAACAAAATGGTGAAGAGGGCAAATAAGAAAATCAATCCTGTAATACTTCCAACACAACTAGATTCCACTAGTTCAGCACTAAATTTTAACGAATATCATCAAGATAATAGTACACATGTTTCAATCGGTGGAGATATGATGAATTCTCAAATTGGTGGTAAAAATAATACGATAATTATTAACTATGCTGATATGGAGATTGAGAAATTATTCGAGAACATTAAGGAGTATTCAAGAACATTGACTAACGAGGGTCAGAACGAGTTAGTAACAATATTAAATAACTTGCAGGAAGTTGGGAAAGTTGAGGGTCATCAAAGTTTCTTCGATAAACATCCAATATTAGAAATGGCTTTTAGCACTATTACAGCATGGGGAATTGAGAATGGAATTGATAGTCTAGTTGGTATAATTTCCAATACATTTAAGTGAAAAGTTTTAAAATTTTGTAAAACACAAACGAATCTAAAATTCCCAATTTGTCTTATTAATTATGGATTATACTAATAGTTTATTTGTGCTTGAAAAGGAGAGATAAAGATTGCTTGACTTAGAAAAAATTTTGAGAAAGTTAATTGCTCGCAGGTTTCGAGATTTGCGAGGAGATACTCCATATGAGTTGATTTCATCACAACGAGGTAATATAAGTCGAATTGAGAGAGGATTAAATGCTGATAGTGGTAATTTTGTTTCAGCTACTTTACTTGATGAGTATTCTAATTATTTTGGAATAAGTAAGGCAGAACTAGTCTTTGGGGATGATGGAGAAATAGAAAACACTCTTTGTTTTATGTTTCTACAAATCTATGTTCAAATAATTCCGAAGGTTAAAGTATCCTATATGAAGTTTCCATTTAAACCAGAAGAATTTCAAGATGATATTTCACCAGATATTTATGAAAAATTTAGGGAAATATTTATTATTTTTGGGGATTATTATAGGTGGTATAAAGTCAGAAAGTATGATGATAATTCTGATAAAGATATTGATGTAGTTTCTATGTTTAAAATAGTGTGGGCTTTGCTGAACAAAAAAATAATTAGTTCATTTAAGCTATATGTAATTACAGAATTTTTCAATGATTCGGAACCTAAATTTAATTTCAATCAAATTAATGCAAAGTTTAATTTATGGTATGCTAAACATTTTGTAAATAGCATTATACCTGAAGCATTGAGTAAATTACAAACCGATAGTATTTTTAAAATGGGATTTATGGTCAAAGATTTAATTGATAATTTTATAGAAGTTGATTTGCCAGAATCTTATTTAGAAGATGTACCTTTGGAAGAATTTTTGTTACCAGTGAAAAGCTATCACTTTAACTTCAAAGAGAATCTCTCAGATGAAGAAATTATGAAAGTATCAGCTGAAATTGTTAAGATGACAAGTAGAGATAATACAATTAATAGTCTAGAGGATATACAGAGAATAAATGAAGAAACGTTTTTTGCAGAATTTGATTTTATAACTGATGAAAGCACTCCTTTTGTTAATGGGACTCGCAGAGTAAACGCAAACTCTCTTTTAGATAGTATTCTCATGACTCCTGATATTTTTGATAGATTTCATGACTTAAATTCAAATGAGAGGAAAATTCCTGGTTTATTGAGTACAAATAGTCAAGCTTCAAAATTATTTCAATTTAAAGTTAACGAAGTATATCTCCAACAAATTGATGAATTAGTACGTTTTCAAAATATTTATATAAACTTGATAAAATGGGATGAATTGGAAACTTTTATTTAAAATACAGAAACGACAAAGCGGTTAGATATTCTAATCGTTTTCTTTTGTTCTCAAAAGTTTTAAAAACTAAGAACGAAACTAAGAATTCGGGGTTAGCCGTTTTCAGTTATACTAAATACATCAAAGTACAGCAAAACTTTGATGGTAAACAATCAAAGGAGTTGCAAATCTTTTGGTTCACTTAGTTAGGAAGTTGCTGATTTCTAACTCCAACTTTAAAGGACTTTTCATAATGAAAACACGGAATCGTAAGAGTGGCTATTCTGTTAATACAGCCAATGAATATGTAGATAGTAAACAAGCAATTCACTGCTTGAGTATTGAACTTGAACCACAAATTAAGTTTGAGAATAACCAGCCAACTGGCGAGATTATCGCATATAAAGCTTGGTTCAGTCAAAAAGGTTTACCCCCATTTACTGTTAAGTTTGAAAAAGAAGTTGAACTTCCAAATTATTTATCTGTTGTGAGTTTAGGCAACCTCCAAGCATGTGAAGTTGGTTATAATGTTTACTTCAAGGCTGAGAGCATTAAGGAGGTGAAATAATGACCAATAGAGAGCTAGAGCAGTTTCTGCTCCAAAGCCTTAATATGGCATTAGGCACAATCATGCAGGGAGAAACATCCTATACCAATAGTTTCAACTGTAAGGTTATGAAAGAGGGCTTTCTTTTTATCCCTCGTCTGCCTGCTGGTTATATTATTGATGATGAGCTATATCAGAAGATATTTCTAATTGCCAATGCTTCGCTATATCCAAGGTATACTTTGCTAAAGCAGAATTCTGCTTATTTCATGGCACTTGATACAGATGATATTCATGTTGAGCGTGCTTTATTCTTCCCTTGGAAAAAGGGGGTATCTGAACGTTTGGTCATTCCTGACCTTGAAGAATTTTGTAAGAATCAGAAAGATTGTCAAATTCCACTGATGAAGAATTTAGTTATCGACTATAACAAAGTTACTAGCATAGCTATAGCAGGTAATTCAGGCAGTGGGAAATCTTATGCTCTAACGTATTTCCTCAGTCTGTTGAAAAGCATCTCGGATTTAATATTAGTTGACCCAAAATTTGATACTCCGTCCAGATGGGCAAGAGAAAATCAGATTGCAGTTATCCATCCTGAACAGAATCGTTCAAAAAGTGATTTTGTCAGCCAAGTCAATGAGCATTTGAGTACATGCCTGAACCTTATCCAACAAAGGCAGTCAATCCTCTATGATAATCCAAATCATCAGTTTGAGCATTTAACCATTGTGATTGATGAGGTGCTGGCATTATCAGAGGGGGTTAATAAAGCTATCAAAAAGGCATTCTTTTCTCTCTTATCTCAAATTGCACTTTTAGGAAGAGCGACTTCTGTTCATTTATTGCTTGTAAGCCAAAGGTTTGACCATAACACTATACCAATATCAGTTAGGGAGCAAATGAATCTCTTGATTCAAATTGGAAATATTAGTTCCAAAACAGTACAATTTTTATTCCCAGATTTAAATCCTGAGGGAATCGTGATTCCTATTGGAAAAGGCACTGGATTAGTGCAAGTGATTGATAATGAACATCCCTATCAGGTTTTGCCATTGTTGTGTCCGACTTATTTCACTAAGAAAGGAATATTGTAGTATGAAGAAATCATATTTCCAACGTACCTATAACGTGTCCGTCTTTCTGGTAATGTTTGTCATTATTAGTTTTGGCTTGGGTTACGCTACTAACTTATTAAGTGAAGTATTACAGAATAATCAGATGGATGGAGTAAGTAATTTCTTTGACTTAATCATTGAAAAACTCTTATTGGTATCAGCATATACCTATAAAACAAGCTTTGTGTTGTTGTTTGTCTTGGCAGTTCTTGTAGGTGTAGAGTTTTATCAAAGAATTGTGTATGATTCATTGCTGAATTACTTAAAGTCTATCTATCAGACAATACGATTAAGAATCTTTTTGAAGCAGGAATCTACCTGTGAATCAATGATGACGATTGAAAATCAGACTGCTAATCATCAGAACCCTGTTATGATTCAATTCAATAAAGCTGTTAGATGGTTAGTAGTTGATGTTAAAAAAGAAGAAGTCAAAGTACTCCTTAAAGTACCACGTACTCAGCAAGCTCAAAAACTCTTTAAGGAAATGGAGGATGATATTAGGGAAGAGGTTTCAAATTGCAACCCTAAATATTACTTCTCAACTCCAAATAGAGATGGCAATAAATTGTGGTTCATTGGAACAAAACGCTGACAAGGGAAAAGGCTGTGTTTGGCTCACAGGGTGAATGCCAAGGGCACAGCCTTTTCCAATTTATGTGATGTAATGGGTTACTACGACCCCATTACATCAGTAATCAATAATCACGAGGAGGACATATGGCAAAAGAAAAACGTTCTTCAAAATGGACTTTTCTAATCTATCAAGATAGTAGTCCTGAAAACTATCTTGAAGTTTTGGAGAGTATGCATATTCCTTTTATCCTTAGTCCTTGGCATGATAAGGATATAAATAAGGAAACTGGAGAGTTCAAAAAATCCCATAAACATGGGGCATTGTACTTTGAAAGTCTTAAGAGTTATTCTCAAGTATCGGATATGCTAATAGAGAAGTTGAATAGTCCGTCACATGTAGAAGTGGTGATGTCGCCAAAAGGACTGTATGACTATTTCATCCATGCTGAGAATCCTGAAAAAACATTATATGAAATCGAAGATATAGAAAGTGGTTGTGGATTTGATTTGGAAAAGTTCCTAGTTGAAAATAATTCAGATAGTTTCTATTCGTTGGTTATAGACATTATTGAAGAATTTAACTTTACAGAGTTTAATAGTCTAGTGCACTATGCAAGAACTGAGAATCCAAAAATCTTACAGCTCATAATGGATAAAACATACTTTTTTGCTAAATATTTAGATTCAAGAAGACACAGTAAAAGAAGGGAGAAATAAATGTCAGTTAAAACAGTCAACCATTTAGATATAATGAATCTTGGATTTTCTAAATCCAGTTCCAAGCAAGTAATACGAGAAGCTAAAGCTATTGCAATTCAGCGATTTAATGAAGCTAGTCATTCTTCGGATAATGTGCTAAAATTGAGTAAATCGCCCTTTGATAATCGACGATTAGACTTAGCTCCTACTGAAATTGTAGAAGAACTTTTAGGGTTTCAGTTTTCCTAATAGAGAGGACGACTGAAATGACTAAAAAATATAAAGGTGTCTTTAGGGACAAAAAAGGTCGCATTTATTGTCAGACTGAATTCAAGGCTTCGGCTGATGGCAAACGACAACGTTTTAAACGCTATCGTGACCAATGGGGGAACCCATTTGAAAACGAAAAACAAGCTTATGATGAGTTATGTAGAGCGAGGGTTGAATTTTATGATAGATTCGACTATACAGACTACAATCTAACCTTTGCTCAGTATGTAGAAGATATTTTTCTTCCGTACTATAAGCAGACTGTTCAAGATTCAACTTACCGTACAGCTTTAACTCACTTTGATACGTTTGTTAAAGAATTCGGAAATAAAAAACTTCGAGAAATCAAACCACGAGAGTGTGAAAGATTTCGTATGAAGTTGATTGATAGCTATTCGCCCAACTATGCTAGATGTGTTTGGATTCGTTTCAAACAGTGTTTAGGATATGCTGAGAGAATGCAGTATATCAAAAACTTTCCTTGCAAGAGTTTGGACAATCCTAGAGGTGCTAGACCTGATACAAAATTTTGGACTTTCAACGAGTTCAAGCAAGTTTTAACTACTTTTGACCTGACTGACTATGAAGATTTACTTCGTTTCACTACGGTTTGGCTCTATTATATGACTGGTGTTCGTGTGAGCGAGGGATTCGCTTTGCTATGGTCTGATTATGATAGAGAAAACAAACGTATCTTTGTACATGCAACTTTAGAAGCTTTAAAAGGTGGTAACTATCACAGAAAAGAGCAGACGAAGACAGTCGCAGGTATGCGATATGTTGAGTTAGATGATGAGACAGTAAAGGTCTTAGATAGATGGCGAGAACTTCAAGTGGCTAACTCAGATAGTAATTATATTTTGTCACGCTTCGGAGAGCCAATGGTTAAGAGTACCTTGAGTAGAATGTTGAAGCGACACGCAGTTAAAGCAGGAGTGCCAGTTATTACTGGTAAAGGATTGCGACATAGCCATGACTCATTTATGATTAACGTTCTAAAAAAGGATGTTCTGCTTGTTTCTCAGCGTTCGGGACGCGTTGATAAGGCAACTACCTTAAACACCTATTCTCATTATTATGCTCATCAGAGTACAATAGGAACAGAGATTACTGACTTACTTCAAAAGGAAGGGGTAAATGCTGACACCCCGTCAGACACCCCCACAACCAACTAACTAAACTGAAAAATGCTTTAAACCAATGATTATCAGGGTAACGCCTACGTTACTCTTAAATAATAGTCATATAGCTATTTAATTGCGGAATCCTATTATATCGGTTTTTTATTGCGATAAGCGATTATGAGAAACTGTTTGAATTAATAGGTTCCCTACCAAAAAAACTGCCAAATTTATTTTTGGCAGTTTTTTTGTTTTTCTATTTTAGATTGGTTTTGTTTATCATATCCTCTACTATGAGATTGAAATATGAACGCTTTTTTTGATTTATTGTTTTTTCGCTTGAAATAATTAAAGCATATATGAATAGATTGTCACCTACATCATAATTTATATCTGATACTCGCATTTTTTTACTATATTGGAGTTTGACTGTGAAGTCAAAATTGTCCTTAACAATAAGTTCGATCCAATTAGAATTATTTTTTTCGAATTTATGAATGACTTCTCCGTATACATAACATTTTGCGTATGGTTTGGGATACGAGAATCCTAATTTCTTTTGATTATCAAAAAAGTGCTCAGATAGTTCACTTTGCGATTCAGAAATTGAATCAATTATGATAAATTGATCAACACCTCCAAAACTATTTTGTTTATTTTCAATATGTGCTGTAATTATCACATATTGATTTTTACTAATATAAAATATTTTTGGATCATATCTAAATGTTAAGTAAGTATGTCTTAGTCCAGCGCCATTTCGAATAAATAATTTTAAGTAAGAGTAATCCTCATTATGTTCGATATTTATGATTTTTCCTCTTGCAATAACTGTATTTCTTCTCCTATTTTTTATTTGGGAATTGACATGATTCATCATTTATTATCTCCTTATTTTCAATTTTTCTAAATATATTATGTTTGATATTAGTCGTAGAAAAAATACGAGAACTAACCTTTTTATAAATTTTCATTTTCAATAGTCAATTCTTCACAATGAAAATCTGATTCATTATCTGTTTTAGCATCATATCCAAATAGTTGTGTAGGAGGTGGATCACGTCTTTCACCCTCTAAGTAATCTCGTTCGTGTTGTGCAAGTTTTTCATTTAATTCTGTATCATGACGAATAATATTATAACGTTCGTATTTTTTAGAACCAAATGTTTCAGACAGTTTTTGTTTAAATATATTCCATAGGTTCTCTTTATTTTTTAGTAAATATGTTTTGAAGCAACTTTCGGCTAGATTGATACTCTCTTGCAGAATATTAATTGATTTCTTTAAAAAAGTATTTTCCTCTCTTAATTCTTTATTTTTCTTTTTAATTTTAGTAATCTCTTCTATGTTTGCTTTTTTCATCTGAATTTCAATGTCTAGCTCTTGTTTAGTTTTCAAGATCTCTGACAGCTCCTTTTTATTTTTCTCTGCTTCAGATTTAGCATTTTCAGCCCACATCTTTTTCTCCTCAATTTCTTGATCTAACTCTTTAAGTTTTGTAGTTCGTTTGTAAATCTCAGTATCCAGATGGTTAGCTATTGTTTTAGATTTGCCACTTTCTTGAACTTGTAATCCATGATTTCTAGCTGTTGTTCGAAGTAGTTCGCGTTGAGCAGCTTGCCATCGAGTTTGTGCCGTTACTAAATCTTTATTTTTTTTAGATCCTGATGTGTAGTAACCCATTTCTTTGAGGGCACCTTCCTGACCAACTTGAATGGTTAAGCCTCTTTTATTTTGTCGTTTTACTAATATGAAATCAACATGAAGATGAGGGGCAGAACCAGGCTCATCTGCATGGAAATAGGCACCGAACACGACGGCATTAGGATTATTTTTTTTGAATTGGTCTAAAAAATCTGTGAGAATCTTTTCTGATTCTGCGATTGTGGGATGATGGTTAACATTTCCTATAGTAAAAATCGCCTCATGGCTGGTAGCAGGATTGCGATTGGGATCGCGTTTATAAGCTGAAAGTACTTTCGTATGATAGTCTATAATTTGTCTGTCAGATCGAGTTTGTTTCGCATTATAGTCAAGAACAGCCTGTCCGAAAATTTTATAATAAGCCTGTTTTATAGGTCGGTCCTCTATGATTTTAAAATAACCATCTGGGTCGATATGATCCTCCGAGTTTGTTATGTTGCGATTACGAATATTATGATCACGACTCATCTTTTTTCCAAAGTGAGCTGAAATAGTATATGCATTGTCCATACCTTTCTCCTTTATTTATTAATTATGTCTGATAAGTTGAAATAAAAAAACAGATTATAATGAATTATCTAGGTGCCGATGGAGACAGTCAGCAGAGTCTGACGCTGCTTATAACTGCTTATAACACAATATACATAATGACAGAGTCATTATTATTGTGGTCTTGCAGACGGCTAGGATTGCATCCTCTTTTTCCAAAATTATTTGGAAAAATTCACCTCTCTGTTGGCAAAGGTAAGTTATTTTTCTAAAGGATAAATTGTAAAATATAGTGCAACAAAGAAACTCATAGCGTTCTATTAAGGTAAAACTAAAAATTGTTTATGCCATATGATTGTAACACCTTATCATAAAATCACTAGGTAAGGTGTTGTTTTTGCGTACACTTTTACACTGAACTTAAGTTCAAAATAAGACAATTTCCTTAGTTTGACTATGGAGTTCAATCTATTTTTTATCAAATGACTTGATATGCTTGACAAATGGTAGAAAAGGACTTAGTCCTGTGCAATACAGAACTAAATCCTTTGTGTAAATTAATTGTCTAATTCTTCGGGGTCAGTTCATTTTGAGGGTGGTGTTTTTTACACTACCTTTAAAATTGAATGCTTATATCTTCTATTATTTTATATCAGGTTGATATTGTAGAAAAAATAGAAAGAGCCACATTATCTGAGGCTCTTTCTATTTATATAGAAATTTTGATATTGAAATTATTTAGACAAATATTTATTAGATTAATTTTTGAAATGAGTGTTTCTTTAGACGTATTAAATATTAAAGGATTTAACCATATATTTAAAAGTACAGCAAGTAATTCTGCCAACTCGTTTGGATTATCTGCAATAATTGAGCCATCTTCGATACCTTCTTTAATAATTGGAATGAAGTATTCAGGAATAGTTACTTTTTGCATTTGTTCAAGAAATGAAGTCAGAAGTTTAGGGCTATGAATTAACTTAGGTGTAATTGAAGTAATTGTTTCCATTATTTCATTGTTGATACTTAGAGAGACTAATTTTGTAATTTTTTCAGATCCATTTATATCATTTGAATACTTAATAGCATCAAATATTGATTTATTTTGTTTACCAATATTATTTGCGACTTCATTAAAGATATCCTCTTTTGAATCAAAATAATGATAGATAGCACCTTTTGTTAAACCATCAAGACCATTGATAATATCAGATAATTTTGTTTTTTCATATCCATTTTTTAAAAATTGTTCAGTCGCAACAGCAAGTATTAGTTCTCTTGTATTTTCCATTATTTACAAAATCAACACCTTTCTTGAAATGATGTACTCTACTAAATAATTGAAAGAAGAAAGTTGAGTTTAATTACTTAGAAGAACAATTAGTCATTCATATTATAGCATTTTTTAAAGTATTATGTACCAGTGAGTAGTAAATGAAATATTTTAAAAATAAAAAAATAGAAAAGTGGTTGACCACATACCTCAGGTATGTTAAACTGCATGTACATACCTGAGGTATGTTTGGAGAATATTTTCAATTTTAACAACTATTTTTCATGAAATTATGCATATTCTTTTTTCGAATAATTTTAAGGGAATTGCAAAGTCACTAAGATTTTCTCTAAAAAAATCAGTCGCAACAGTTAATTTAACTCATGTATGGTTTTGGCCTCTATTTTCTAGTGCTATAGCGATACTTGGTGGGGTAATAACTGACAGTATAATTTTAGCTTCTTTATTCTTAGCAAGTGATAGAATAGCTAGTCCACTTCTAACTCTGTTTATCTATATAATGCTTCTTCGTATTTTGTGGCAATTTCGTCTATATAACTCCACCGATGGACGTTTATTATTATTTATGTTAATAGATAATCCATTATTGAAAATAGAATATGAAATTGAGAGGAATTCATTGAGTGATAGTGAGAAATTTCTATGGAGAATATGTCAGGTAATTAGCACAATTATTACTATTGTAATATACATGATAATTATATTTTTCCTACTAAAAATCATGAGGTATATATGAAAAAAGAAACTATTATTGTTAAAAATTTAAAAAAAGCATATGGTACAAAAACTGTTACAGATGATGTTAGTGTTACTTTTTATAGTGGAGAAATTGTTTCTTTAGTTGGACATAATGGGGCAGGAAAGACAACCTTTTTAAATCAATTAAATGGTACAGTCTCATCTGACAGTGGTACAGTTTATATTCACGGAGTTGATATTACAAATCATCCAAATCGTGCACGAGAATTAGTTTCTTCTATGCCGCAGTTTCAAGTTCCAATTAAAGGAGTGACAATCAAAGAAGCAATTGAATGTATCGGTCTTTTGAAAGGAATGAAAAAATCAGAGTTAAATAAAAGTTCAAAACAGTTAATGGATTATCTTGCGATTGAAAAATGGCAATCTACCACAGGTGAAAAATTATCAGGTGGTTTACAACGTTTAACATCCTTTGCTATGACGGTTGTTGATACTCCTTCTATTATAGTGTTAGATGAACCAACAAATGATGTAGATCCATTTAGGCGTACACTAATGTGGAGATATCTACGCATTCTAGCAAATAATGGAGCGACAGTTATTATTGTAACTCACAATCTATTTGAGGTAGAAAGATATTCTGATCGTTATTTAATGATTGATAGAGGAAAGATTCAAAAAGATGTGAATGTATCAGATATTAAGAAAGAGCGGCATATTTTACATCAAGTATCTATTTTAGTAGCTGATGAAAGCCTTTTGGACAACTATTCACATCAAACTTCTGTCCGATATGATAAGTTTGAAAAACGTATGAGTTTTTCTGTAGAAGATAATCAATTACAAAGAACTCTATCATTGATTTTAGAGTGGTTAAGGGAAGATAAAATTATTTCTTATGATATAAAATTGAAAAGTTTATCAGATGATTATGAGGAGTATATTGATGAATAACAATCAAAAAAATAAGTCTAAGTTTTGGGGCTTGGTAAGGTGGAGTCTAATTCGACATAAATATTATATTCCAGTGTTTGTGATGGTACAAATTATATTATCCATTGCAATAATTTACGGATTTTTATTCATTACAAATGCCAATGATACGATTACGATGTCTTATCTTTGTACAGGAGCAATAGCAATTAATGTGATAGCAGTAACTTGTGTATTAGCTCCCCAAATTGTTAGTGAAGCTAAGCAAAATGGAGTTTATGACTATCAAAAAACATTACCGGTCTCTAGAATAGGGATTTTACTTTCAGATTTATTTATTTGGGGGTTACTATGTCTACCAGGTATTTTATCTAGTTTACTAATTAGTAGATTCGGATTTGGGTTAGATATTTCCTTTGATGTCTTTGCAATGCTTTCAATTTTATTGATCATATTTGCTTTGCTTTCGGTAGGATTTGCGATTGCTTATTTGCTACCCTCTAATCTTGTATCACTAATAAGTCAACTTATCATGATTGGAGGATTGTTATTTTCACCGATTATTTATTCTCCAAATAGACTGCCTGAATGGACAGAAAAAATTTATAACTATTTACCTTTTGTACCTTCAAGCCAGGTGATTAGAGCAAGTGTTTTTGACTTAGAGCAAATCAATTCTCAGCAGTTCATTGTTCTACTTGCTTGGGCAATTGTAGGCTTCTCTCTATCATTAACGATATTATCTAGGAGGAAATAAAAATGACAGTACTAGAAATTACTGATTTAACAAAAGTAGTAGATCAGAAAACTTTATTAAATAATATCAATCTTTTACTGACTTCTTCACATATTTATGGGCTTATTGGAGAAAATGGAGCTGGAAAAACAACATTATTTAGATGTTTATTAGGTTTAAGTTCATTTGTTGGAAAAATTTATATCGATAACGAGTTAGTAACTAAAAATAACATAAATGAATTTTTGAAAAAAATTGGTTTTATTTCTCCTTTTCCAGATAGCTATGATTCTTTGACAATTGAAGAGGTATTCGAACAACATATTCGATACTATGGAGTGGCATGCATTGAAGCAGAAAAGTATTTAAAGGAATTTGGTTTAACTGTTTCTTTGACTGATAAAATTTCAATGCTTTCCTTAGGTATGAAACAACGGTTGAATATTGCTCTGGTTCTTTTACATAATCCTGATATAGTAGTACTTGACGAGCCTTTTAATGGTTTAGATAGGGAGGGGATTTCGTTATTAAAAAAAGTTTTAGTGGAGTTAGAACAGAAGGATAAATTGATTATTGTTTCTAGTCATTCCTTTGCAGAACTAGAGAGTGTTATTGATAAAGTTATCATGATTCAAAACGGAAAAATAGTAAAAACATCTGATTTTAGAGAAATGAAATCTGGAGATTTAAAAACATTAGAAGATTTATATCAAAAATATCAAGTAGAGGCTAATTTATGTTGAATCAAAGTAATTATGAATTGAAAAGAAATAAAAAGCATTTTAGCGGTTTGCTCTGGACAAATATTATTGTACATTTCAGTTTTTTAATATTTTTTAGTTTGGTTGGACGATTTGATTCCTCTGAATCACAGACTATTTTAAACTCTTCTACTGGAGTAATGGCGTTGGCAACAACAGTCACATTCTCAGTTGCGGTTGTTTATGGAGTTGTACTGTTTAATCGGTTGTTACTAAACTATTATATTAAGCAAGCAAGAGAAAAAACATATCTTTTTCCTGGTGGTCGTTTAAGTATATTTTGGGGTAAAGTTTGTGCTTTGTGTACTTATTTTGTATTTAATTTTTTCCCTGTTGTATTATTTGAGAATTTCATATTTTATTTTATTGTAAATGCATCGGGATTTGCAATGATCAGCTTCCTGAGTTATGTTTTTAAAGTTATGCTTATTGTTATATTCTCAACGTTATTCTCACTTGCTATAATTTTATTATCTCAATTATTCGGTCAAATTTTACAGTCAAGTAATACATCAGTAGTTGCATCGGTGATTTTAGTATCTGTAGTAGGGAATTTTGTAGCACTATTATATCAAATAAATAATTTTATAATTATTTTAATTATATTGATTACATTGGTGATCCTAACTATAATATCAAAAATATTAGCAAACAGAATTCAAAAAGATGACGTTATTGAAGGTTGAATATTCTATATGAATACTAAAGGAATTGGACAAAATGTTGCTGAATGTTATTATGTGTAAGTTGGTAGGAGGTAGTATTTACATTCACTTATTTCAAGAAAGAAGAACAGATTTATCAGATACATTATCTTTTCTGTATTCAAACCTACTTATATTAGTGATCTCTTGGCGACTTTACTACACATTTAATGTTTTAAAATATCTATAGATAAATTCACTTATGAAGATAAGATTTAAATCTGTAAATTTCTGAAACAAGGATGTACTTTCGTATGGAATAAAAATCGGTTTGTAGGTCACAATGATAAATAAAGAAAGCTAAAAAGACTTATCTCTATATTGCATAGAGATAAGTCTTTTAATTGGAGGTGGTGATATGGATTTGTTAGAGAAACCCGTTTATAATTATATTAAAAATAATCATGGAGTAATAACTTTTCGTGATATGGAAGAGCTTAACTTTTCTTATCAACAACTGAATCAATTAGTCTCAAAAGGGAAAGTGGAATCAATTGAAAGAGGTATCTATCATCTGCCAGATACCTATATCGATGACTATTTTAGTTTACAGTACCGTTTTCCAAAAGGAATTTATTCCTTAGAAACAGCACTTTGGTTACATGGTCTGTCCCTTACCATTCCATTTGAGCCTGTGATGACTTTTCCTTTCGGGACAAATACGAGGCCAATGAAAGAAGCTGGTGTCAAGCCAATTGTCGATAGAAAGTATCATGAAATCGGTATTATTAGACTGGAGCGACAGGCTGGACAGTTTATCTCAGTATATGATATGGAACGAACATTAGTGGAGTGTTTGAGAACAGCTTATCATGTCGATATTCAAGTTATTGCTCCAGCTTTTCAAGCTTACTTTAAAAAAGGAGCTGTTGATTATGCCAAGTTGTATCACTATGCACAACTATTTAAAGTAACCGAAAAACTACAATCATATGTGGAGGTCTTGTCGTGAAATTTTCAAATGCTAATAGTTTCAAAGCTAAAATCAAGAATATTGCAAAAGAAAAAGGGATCTCTTTCTCAAAAGATTGGTCAAATATTTGAAGAATACGGTGCGAATATGTTGGATGTATTCGGTTGCTATATGTATAAATTAAACAATTGTGTTACAATGAAACCATATAGAATTTTAAGTTTTCTCAAAAACTTTTTATAACTAAGAACACATAAGGAGGTAAAATGGTGAAGTATTCTAAAATAACAAAAGTTTTTCAGCTTTCACTCGTCATCATATTTATTTTAGTCTTGTTAGGGCTCTTTGTTCCCCAGCAGTTTCAAAATATTAGTTTTTACTTAAAAAATCTCTTAACAACTAGTGTTGGCTGGTTTTACTTGTTATTGGTTACGGGGATTTTAATTTTTTGTGTCTTTTTAATTGTAAGTCCGATAGGGCAGATTCGCTTGGGTAATCCCACGAGTCGGCCAGAGCATTCGACGACGTCATGGATTGCCATGATGTTTTCTGCTGGAATGGGGATTGGTCTGGTCTTTTATGGGGCAGCAGAGCCTTTGAGTCACTTTGCTATCTCGACGCCCAATGCAAAAATAGGCAGTGCGGATGCTCTCGCAGATGCTTTTCGTTTTACTTTTTTTCACTGGGGATTTCATGCTTGGGCGGTCTATGCCCTGGTGGGATTGTCTTTGGCTTATTTTGGCTTTCGTAAACGGGAGAAATATCAGCTCTCAGTCGTCTTTAAGCCTCTTTTTGGAAAATATGCGGACGGACCAATAGCAACCATTATCGATACCATCACCATTATTGCGACAGTGATTGGGGTAGCGACAACGCTCGGCTTTGGTGCCTCACAAATCAATGGTGGTCTCTCCTATGTCTTTGGTATTCCTAATAATAGTCTTGTGCAAGTCATCATTATCATCATTGCGACAATTCTTTTTCTTATTTCTGCCTTATCAGGTTTAGGAAAGGGTGTTAAAATCCTATCTAATACAAACTTGATTTTAGCTATTGTCTTGCTTGCTGGAGTCATAGTTTTGGGGCCAACGGTTAAGATATTTGACACCATGACAGACTCTATCGGCCTTTATTTTCAAAACTTCTTCCGTATGAGTTTTCGGGCGGCGGCTTTTGATGAGACCAAGCGGGCTTGGATTAACCAATGGACCATTTTTTACTGGGCATGGTGGATTTCCTGGTCACCTTTTGTGGGCGTCTTTATTGCCCGTATCTCAAAAGGTCGGACTATTCGCGAATTTTTGACAGTAGTGCTATTGGCACCAACAGTCCTTAGTTTTATCTGGTTTTCTGCTTTTGGTACCTTATCTACTTCACTACAAGATTCGGGGGTTGATTTGACACGTTTTGCCACAGAAGAAATTCTTTTTGCCTCTTTTAATGAATATCCTCTGGGAAGTGTCCTTTCACTCTTGGCAATTACTTTAGTTTTAACCTTCTTTGTGACCTCGGCGGATTCTGCCACCTATGTTTTGGCCATGTTGTCTGAAGATGGCGATCTAAATCCAAGTAATCGTAAAAAGGTGGTTTGGGGTGTCATGCTGGCCTTGATTGCTATTGCACTCATGTTTTCTGGTGGATTGACAGCTTTACAAAACACGCTCATTATTGTCGCTTTTCCATTTTCCATAGTACTAGTGTTGATGATGTGGTCGCTTATGAAAGAGTTATATCACGAAAAAGAGCAAATGGGACTCGCCATTACACCAGACCGATATCCTGAGAAGAATCAACCGTTTAAATCTTATGAGGAAAATTAGGAAGATGGCATGGAGTTAAGAGTGCTTCGTTATTTTATTACTATTGCTGAGGAGGGGAGTATCTCCAAGGCAGCTGAGAAGCTGATGATTACTCAGCTGACACTCAGTCGTCAGTTAAAAGATTTGGAGCAGGAACTTGGTGAACTTCTTTTTATCCGTGAACATATCAAGTCGCTTAATAAAGAAAACCAGGGCATAAGCTCTGGTTTTTTCTATTGCTTTTAATATTTTCATTTGTTAGAATGTAGGTGATGTGCGTGCTTGTCACGCCCTTTTTCTGTGTCTTTTACGGCTTTAGTGGTTGTAAATAACTATAAAAATCTTAAAGGCATGGTAAATGCTAAAAAGAAAAGGAGAAATTTATGGCTTATATTTGGTCTTATCTCAGACGTTATCCTAAGTGGCTAGCAATGAATTTTACGGCAGCCATTTTATTTGTTATTGCTAACTTGGGTTTGCCGACGGTTCTTGCCAGAATGATTGATGAGGGTTTCCAGTGTCTTTTTGATTTTGGCGACAAGTCCACAAGCAGGAGCTATTATTTCCTTTGCGGGAGGAGGACATGGCACACCAGCAGAATACGGACATGTAGCTTTTGTGGAGAAAGTCTACCCAGACGGCTCATTCCTTATCTCCGAAACCAACTACAATGGCAATCCCAACTACACCTTCCGTAAATTATCGGGAGTGGATAGTAGCTTGAGTTTTGCTTATACGACGAAATAAAAAAGGATATGCTAACAATAATTGGATTTGTTAGCATATTGTTTTGTAAATATTTCGTTAGAAATTCTACCTTTAAGTTACTTTGATAAGTTTAATGATATGGTATAATACTAAGGAGAGGTTACTGAATATTTTAAATGGAAACAATTATTGAAAAAATGAAAAAAGAGTGTTTGATCTAAAGAACGCTTCCGAAGAATCAGAAGTGAAAAAAGTATAAATTCCAATGAGAAATGTTGAAGTTGTTTCAGAAAAGGGTATAATAATGATAACTTAAATATCAGATACGACCGATGTTTTTTGTACTTCGGACGTCCGTTTGGATAAATAGGTAATTGCGAAACAAGTCCGCAATCCTGACTGAAAACAGGCGAAGGCTCCTGTCATGCAGGATTCTTGGGATAGGAAGTGAAAATCGTTCATTTCTTGGCACAACAAATAAACCTCATGGGCTTATGAAGTTGGTAAGTCCTATGCTATGAGTGGTTTTAAACTTCGTATGTATTGATGCTGGTGAATTTTATCAGCAACCATGACAGTTATTAACTGAGAAATTCCTGCAAGCAACAAATCTGCATGTAGTGTTTTCTCATTTTGGGTTTTACGACCGGCAATACAGAAACTGTCTTTAAAATGGTTGATTGATTTTTCAACGTTTACACGGATTTTATAGGTCTCATCCCATTCTACGGAACCACGTTCCACACCGGGATAGGCACGCAGATTCTTTTCGGGGTAAATGTAAATCATTCTTCCACAGGAAGATGTGGTACAGGGGTTCTCACAGCGGCAGACACGGCGTTTCGTTTTGGTTTCACGGTTGTATTCCCATTTCATTTTAGGGCATACAAACTTCATGCTGGGAAGTTTGCTTCTCAGATGAGATTTACTCCCTTCCCGTTTCATAGGAAGTGTGGAATCATGCGGACAGCAAGGAACACCATTTTCGTTGAAGGTGTAGCCATTTTCTTCCATTGATAGTTTTGTCCGGAGTGGAATAAATGCTTTTTCAAAGCCAAGATCATCCAAAAGGGCTTTGTAGATTTCAATGGTATCAAAAGCGGCATCGCCTAGAAAAGTTTTAGGGTTGATCAAAGGATGCTTCTGAAAGAAATCAATCAAAACAGGGAGCAGTGCCTTAGAGTCCGCAAGTGATTTATCTTCATCTGGTGAATCGGATTTCTTTTCAACAATGATATTAGGATGAGCATTTAGGAAATCTTTATTGTAGAAGGTAATATCGCGAACAATACCAAGACCATTAGTGACAATACCAAACTTATAGGCATAGCAGAAATGTCCGTTGATGTACATCTGTTGGATAGCTGGGTTAGCAGTAGCGTGTGCAGGCATTGAGCCGTAAGCAGCTTTGTAAGGATCAAAGTTTTTATCAAAGTTGTGAGCCTTTGCAAAGGCCTTTAACTGTTTTATGATACGGTTTGCGTATTTCGGATTATTTTCTGTTACCCATGCCTCAATTCCAGAAGTATCAAAGATACTCATGGAAGCAAGGTTAGAATCAATACGTTGGCAGATCGGTTCAGTGATATCAACTAAGTGATCGAACATCGATTGTAAGTCCATAAGAAAGTCCTGTTTAAAGCGGGTAAATTTTGAGGCATCAGGAACAACACGGAAGCCACAGAAATCCCGTAGTTCCTGAGAATATTTTAAAAATATAATCAGAAGAGTATCTGTCGGGATTGAGAAAATGCGCTGAATAAGGAGAGCCTTAATCATAGGATAAAGTGGATGCTTACGAGGTCTTCCTGTAGAAGCGTGAAAATGAGTAACAAAAGAAACAGGAACAATTTCATCAAGATTAATGGTTTGGTCAAGTAGAGAAAGAAACTGATATTTGTCATTATCGAATTTATTTTGGCAATCTTCAAAAACTTCTGCCAAAGTGAGCTGCTTATATGGTATCATATAGGTACATCTCCTTTCGGGTGGTTGGTTTATAGTTTCTAGGCAACTCTATTTTACCACAATCCGTTGAGGAGATGTTTTGTTTTATAAAAGTTAAAATGCCGTATTTATGCGGCTTGTGGCGTTTCGCAAACGCCTAATTGAAAATAAAATGAAAAGGA
>OLNM01000646.1_pt1 | contig 31813 bp, 26 predicted proteins | sample 1672391 | NCBI WGS metagenome assembly OLNM01 (sample SAMEA3136680, study PRJEB25190) | human gut metagenome | reverse complement strand
GTGGAGATTCTCTATGACCATGTGGTTACAGAGATCTGTGGCGAGGACATGGTGGAAAAGCTGCGTATCAAAAATGTGAAGACAGAAGCGGAAAAAGATCTGGAGGCAGCAGGCATCTTTATCGCTGTAGGCATCCATCCCAACACGGAACTGCTGCGGGAACTGGTGGCAGTCGGGGAAGACGGGTATATCCCTGCGGATGAGACCGGAGAGACCGGCCGCCCCGGCATTTATGTGGCCGGAGATATCCGTAAGAAACCTCTGCGCCAGGTCGTAACAGCGGTGGCAGACGGTGCCAATGCAGCAGTCAGCGCGGGAAATTACTGCAACCGTTTTCGTTAACAGACACAGATTAGTAATAAATTCATTAAGAAATTCGGAAGAAAACCGAAGAATATTTAAAGAAAAGAGTCACCTGGATGGTGGCTCTTTTTATGTAAAAACACCGCAAACCCGCATGAAATGGGAATTTCTTACAACATTGACAATTAATTCACTATATTGACAAATGGGAGTTCGCGTGATATATTTGTTAACGGATGTAACAAATTCGTAACAAATAGTTCTTGGAGGCAATATACAAGATGAATTATAGAATGAAGAGAATAGCAAGCTGTTTGCTGGCAGGTGCTATTGTAATTAGTGGAACAGGAGTCGGAACTTATGGTGCACAGACCGGTGGTGTGTCTGCAGTGATCGCAACCGGACTTTCTTCAAATGGTTCTCCGGCAGCAGGATTTTCCAAAATGCTTTCCCAGTGTCTGATCGAGAGTGACAAGGCAGTTGCAGAGGCAGCAGCCCAGGCAGAGGAGCAGGTCAGTGAGAATGATGTTCCAGTGGTTGCATCTGAGTACGCAGACATTGCAATCGCACAGGTAGATAATTATGTGAATGTCAGATCAGAACCGAACACAGACAGTGAAGTGTTAGGTAAGTTATATAACAATTCTGCAGCCACTGTTTTAGAGACAACAGAAGATGGCTGGTATAAGATCACATCCGGAAGTGTTACCGGATATGTCAAATGCGAGTATGTTGTAACAGGGGATGAGGAACTTGCAAAGAAGGTAAGTACCAGATATGCAACTGTAACAACTACAACTTTATACGTAAGAATGGAGCCTTCTACAGAGGCAGGTATTTTAACAATGCTTGGCGAGGGAGACGATTTCGTTGTTGTTGATGATTCTATGAAGGATAGCGGATGGGTCATTGTTACAACAGAGGAAGGCGATGGCTATGTATCCACAGATTATGTAAATCTCTGGACCGATTATGTAACAGCTGAATCCAAAGCAGAAGAGGAAGCAAGACTTGCCAAGGAAGAGGCAGAGCGTCAGGCGGCAGCCGCTGCAGCAGCGAAGGCAAAACAGAAATCTTCCAAGAGCTCGTCATCTTCGGACGGTACAAGCACTTCCGGCGGTTCATCAGCTTCTTATGCGGCACCGAGTGGATCCAATGGTCAGGCAGTTGCAAGCTATGCAAGCCAGTTTATTGGTAACCCATATGTTTATGGTGGATCCAGTCTGACGAACGGTACAGACTGTTCCGGATTTGTAATGTCTGTATATGCTGCATTTGGTATCAGTCTTCCACATTCTTCCAGTGGACAGAGAAGTGCCGGATATGAAGTAAGCTTATCTGAGGCACAGCCGGGAGATATTGTATGTTACAGTGGACATGTTGGAATTTATGTAGGTAATAACACAATTGTTCATGCAAGTACACCATCCAGTGGTATTAAGTATTCAACAGCTACATATCGTAATGTACTTTCTGTAAGAAGAATTTTCTAAAAAAAGATATTATCGGAACTGTCATCGCAAATGATGGCAGTTCTTTTTTTTGCGGGTAAAAAGTCAGAAAGTAATGCGGTACTTTTTTACAGACAGAAAATTGAAAAATATCATTTATGAAAAGTGCACAAAAAAATAAAGTGGTCTGGAAATAATCCCCAAAAGATGTAAAGTTATGAGAAAGTTTTCCACGTGAAAAAGGTCGAAAAATGCCAAAAAATAAAGTTATACACGAAGTTATCCACGTTATCCACATTTTTTTATGTTGAAAAAGTGGTTTACATAGTAAAAAAATCGAATATACGTTTTGTACATATGTGATAAAGTTCACAATAAAAATGAAAAAAGCTTGCAATTATTGTAATGAGATAAATGCAAAAAATAGTACAAATTGTCAGATAACGTAAAAGGTTACTGCTGAGTGAACAGTAACTAAAAAAGTTCCTCAATCTATCGCGTTTTATAACAAAACTTGAAAAATGAAAAGAGGTTTGCTATACTACATGCATAAATTTTCTTGAGTTGAGAAAAATAACCAGGAGTGTTGAATGATAAAGAAAGTTGATATACTGGGAATTCAGTTGGACAACTACACAGTGCGGGAAGCGATTATGTGTGTGGAACGCTATTTGAGCAATAATGTCCTTAACACGATTGAGAGCATATCGTTACAGATGCTGATCGATTCGGAGACAAACCCGGTATTAAAGGAAGTTATGAGTTCCCTGGATCTTGCAATCATTGGAGAGAAAGAGATTATTCAGGCAGCGGGGCTTGAATCTATGCAGCGAATCCGGGAAACAGAAGAAAACGATTTTTATTTTGAATTTTTTAAACGGATAGAGCGCAATAAAAAAAGTGTTTTTTTACTTGGTGACACGCAGGAGAAAATTGATTCTTTAAAAGCAGAACTGACAGAAGATTATCCAAAACTGATCTTTGCAGGGGAATATGCAGTGGAGACCTGTGTGGGGGATCTGGAAGCAGTGATTAATGATATGAATGCGACCACACCGGATGTGATCATATCTGTACTGCCATCTCCGATGCAGGAGCAGTTCTTATATGAGCATCGGGATAAAATGAATGCAAACATTTGGTATGGAATCGGAGGGGTACCGGTACATAAGAAAAAGCACGGAGTACTTGCTCGTTTGAAAAGCATCATACATCGTGGCAAGTTGGTCAACAGTATGAATAAGTATGATGAAAAAGAAGAGGAATTGTAGTAGAAATGCAGAAATTAATCAATAAACGTTCCATAGTGATAGATTATCTGATGATGATCGTGGGGACGGGACTGTTAGCGGCAGCCATCCAGTGTCTGTATGATCCGATCGGTCTTGTCACAGGAGGTTTTACAGGACTTGCGATTGTGATCAAGGCAGTGACAGAAAGATTTGTGCCGGGAGGAATCCCACTCTGGCTGACCAATATCGGGCTGAATGTGCCGCTGTTTTTTCTGACTCTGAAGTTTAAAGGAAAGAGGTTTATCTGGCGGACAGTTGTGGGTACGGTACTTTTGTCTGCGTGGATTTATGTGATTCCGGCAATTGATCTGACACAGCAGGATTACTTCCTTGCCGCAATTTTCGGTGGTGTGATCGGAGGAGCCGGCATGGGTCTGATCCTTTTAGCACGTTCTACCACAGGTGGAACGGAACTTCTGGCTGTGTTGATCCAGCACTTTGTCAGACATTATTCCGTGGTTCAGATCATGCAGGTATTAGATGCCATGATCGTTCTGACCGGACTGTATCTGTTTGGTATCAAGGCAGGAATGTATGCGATCGTTGCCATTTTTGTCACAACGAAAGTGTCGGATGGCCTGATGGAAGGATTTAAGTATTCCAAGTCAGCGTTCATCATTACAGACCAGTATGAAAAAGTGGCAAATAAGATCCTGCTGGAGTTAGACCGTGGAGCAACCGGTCTATATGCAAAAGGAATGTATTCCGGAGATGAAAAGTGCATGCTTTACTGTGTTGTTTCCAAGAAGCAGATTGTAGAACTGAAAGATATTGTAGCCTCGGTGGATCAGGATGCGTTTGTCATTGTCTCAGATGTCCGCGAAGTACTTGGCGAGGGATTTCTGGAATATCATGGGAACCGATAATTCTTTTGTGGAGATTGTATACAGGAAATCAGAGGTAAAATTTCCAGCAAAATTGAGGAAATGCATAAAAAAATATGTATTTCCTCTTTATTTTTTTGCAGTTTTGCATTAAAATGTAATCTAGGTATTTTTGTTGAGGGAGAAAAGTACGGTTTTTTTTGTGAAAGTTGAACAGAATTGACCAGAGAAGGAGCATAGCTTATGATTTCGAATCAGATACTTCAGAACACAATTGATGGATTGAAGGGAATAACCAGAATTGATTTATGCATTATTGATGTCGAGGGAAAGATTTTGGCTGCAACATTTCCTGATGCAGAGAAGTATGTAGAACCTGCCCAGGCATTTGTGGAGTCACCTGCAGACAGCCAGGTGGTGAACGGATATCAGTTTTTCAAGGTGTTTGATGAGCACCAGTTAGAGTATATCCTGCTTGCCAACGGAGACAGTGACGATGTCTACATGGTGGGTAAAATTGCCAGTTTCCAAATACAGAATCTTCTGGTAGCATATAAGGAGAGATTCGATAAAGACAACTTTATCAAGAATCTTTTGCTGGACAATTTACTGCTGGTTGATATTTATAACAGAGCGAAGAAGCTCCATATTGATACAGAAGTCCGGAGAGTGGTATTTATCGTTGAGACGAACCGAGAGAAAGATGGCAATGAAATGGAAAAGATCAGAGGAATCTTCGGTGGCAAATCCAAGGACTTTGTCACTGCGGTAGATGAGAAGAACATCATCGTGGTGAAAGAAGTTGCGGACAACGAGGGATATGACGAACTGAACAAGACAGCAGAGGTGATCGTGAACCTGTTCCGTGCGGATGCTGAGAACGATGTTCATGTCGCTTATGGAACAATTGTAAATGAGATCAAAGAAGTATCCCGTTCTTACAAGGAAGCCCGTATGGCATTGGATGTAGGAAAGATTTTCTTTGAGGAAAAAGATGTGATCGCATACTCCACATTGGGAATTGGACGTCTGATCTATCAGCTCCCGATTCCGCTGTGCAAGATGTTTATCAAAGAGATTTTTGATGGAAAATCACCGGATGATTTTGATGAGGAGACACTTACCACGATCAACAAGTTCTTTGAGAACAGCCTGAACGTTTCCGAGACATCCCGCCAGTTGTACATCCACAGAAATACACTGGTATATCGTCTGGATAAGCTTCAGAAGTACACAGGACTGGATCTTCGTGTGTTTGAAGATGCCATTACATTTAAGATTGCATTGATGGTTGTAAAATACATGAAATATATGGAGTCATTGGATTACTAGATTTAGGAGGAAGCAATGATTAAGTTGGAACATGTCAGTAAGTCATATACGGCAGGGATCCCTGCATTAAATGACGTGAGTCTTGACATTGAAGAAGGCGAATTCGTATTCATTGTTGGTGACAGTGGTTCGGGAAAATCGACACTGATCAAGCTTTTACTGAAAGAACTGGAACCAACAGAGGGTACGATCACGATAAACAATAAGAAACTGAACAAGATCAAAAGAAGGCAAATCCCGAAATTTCGTCGTAATATCGGCGTTGTATTTCAGGATTTCCGCTTGTTAAAAGACAGAAACATTTATGATAATGTTGCGTTTGCCCAGAAAGTCATCGGCGAGTCAAACCGCAGCATTAAGAAGAATGTTCCATCCATGCTGTCTATGGTAGGACTTGCTGCAAAGTACCGCTCTTATCCAAGGCAGTTGTCTGGTGGTGAGCAGCAGCGTGTTGCGATCGCAAGAGCGCTTATCAATGAGCCAAAGATTTTACTGGCGGACGAGCCAACCGGTAACCTGGATAATCATAATGCATGGGAGATCATGAAACTTCTGGAAGAGATCAATAGCCGTGGAACTACAGTGGTAGTTGTAACACATAACCTTGAGATTGTGAAAGCAATGAACAAGCGTGTCATCACTATGAAGAAAGGCGTTGTCGTTGAGGACAGCGAGGGTGATTATAGCGATGAGGATTAGTACATTTTTCTACACGATAAAGCAGGGACTGAAGAATATCTGGAAGAATAAAATGTTCTCACTTGCATCGATCGCGACGATGACGGCATGTATCTTTTTATTCGGTCTGTTCTATACGATCGTGACAAATTTCCAGTCAATGGTGAAGGATGCAGAGTCCGGCGTTGCCGTAACAGTCTTTTTTGACGAGGGAATCTCACAGGATAAGATTGATGAGATTGGGGATCTGATCCGTGCAAGGGCAGAGGTATCAAATCTGGAATTTGTTTCAGCGGATGATGCATGGGACAGCTTCAAGCAGACTTACTTTGAAGGAAACGAGGCAGCAGCGGAGAGTTTTGCCGGGGATAACCCACTGGCAAATGACGCCAGCTATTCCATTTATATGAATGACATTTCCATGCAGCAGACGTTAGTGACCTATTTACAGTCAGTGGACGGTATCCGGGAAGTAAAACAGTCAGCAGTTGTAGCGAACACACTGACAGATTTTAATAAATTGATTGGATATGTCTCCGCAGGAATTATTATTATCCTGCTGGGGGTTGCAGTCTTTTTGATCAGTAATACCATCACCGTTGGTATTTCTGTGCGAAGAGAAGAGATTGGTATTATGAAACTGATCGGTGCTACCGATTATTTTGTGCGTGCACCATTTGTGGTAGAAGGTATTGTGATCGGATTGATCGGAGCAGCGATTCCGCTTGGCATCCTGTATGTCCTTTATGGACGGATCATTGATTACATCGGGGAGAAGTTCAGTTTTATCAGCAATATGATGAAATTTTTACCGGTAGATGAGGTGTTCCATACACTGGTTCCGGTAGCATTGATACTCGGTGTCGGCATTGGCTTTATTGGCAGCCGCATCACAATCAGAAAGCATTTGAAAGTATAATCTTATGAAGAAAAGAAACATTTTACGCCGCATTCTGGCGGTGGTACTTGTTCTCACGATGGCAACAGGGCTGACGGCACAGGCAAAGGGAGATGCCTCGTCAACGTCGCTCAAGGAAGCACAGAAAGAAAAAGCTGCATTGGAAAAGCAGTTAAAAGCTGCGAAAGAGCTGATCAATGATCTGAAGGATTCCAAAGGTGATGTAGAGGACAAAGTTCAGGAACTGAACAATGAACTTGTGGATATCTCATCGAAAATCACTTCGCTGGAAAATCAGCTTGCGGACAAAAGTACAGAGATTGCTGATGCAGAGGCAGAATTAGCACAGGCAGAAGCAGATAAACAAAAACAGTATGACGATATGAAAACCCGTATCCGGTATATGTATGAAAACAGCCAGACGACGTATTTGGAACAGCTTCTGGAATCGAACAGTGTGGCAGAGTTTTTGAATACGGCAGAGTATATCGCCGAGATTCAGAAGTATGACAGGCAAAAGCTGGATGAGTACACGGAGAATATCGAATATATCACCACAGCGAAAGAACAGCTTGAGCAGGACTACGCGGACCTGGAAACCATGAAGGCGAATGTGGAGAGCCAGAAGCAGTCAGTTGCAGCGCTGATGAGCCAGAAGGAGACTGAGCTTGCAGGCATCACAAGTAATATTTCGGATGCGCAGGAGGATGCAAAGTATTTTGAGGCAGAGATACAGGCGCAGAACGAATTGATTGCGGAGATCAAGCGGATCGAGGCTGAGAAAGCGGCTGCAGAGGGAAAAGAGGTAGCAGACAATCCTTATACAGGTGGAGCTTTCACATGGCCGTGTCCGTCAAGTACGAGGATCACCAGTGATTACGGAACGAGGGTTTCACCGACTTCAGGAGCGTCTTCAAACCATAAAGGAATTGATATTGGTGCCTCAGCAGGTGCAGCGATCGTTGCAGCGGCAAACGGTACCGTAAAGGCGGCAAATTATAGCAGTGCAGCTGGAAACTACGTGATGATCGATCATGGCGGTGGACTTTATACCGTTTACATGCATTGTTCCTCGCTTGCAGTTTCAGAAGGAACAGCAGTTTCCGCAGGCCAGACGATCGCCTACGTTGGAAGTACAGGTATTTCTACTGGAAATCATTTACATTTTGGTGTATCATTAAACGGAAGTTATGTCAGTCCGTGGAGTTATCTCAAGGGCTGATAAGCGTTCCGGGAATCAGGCAGATAAAGTATATAAAAAGAGGTTGCCACACGAAAGCCGGAAATCAGAAACGGCATTTTGTGTACAATCTCTTTTTTCTGTTTTGTAAAGGTTATGGAAAATAAAACCGGCACCTCGGCATTTTTCTCAATTGCTATGAAAGTGGAGGTGTGGTTATGCATATGTTTACATGGAAAGGATGCAGCAAAAATGTTTTGAGATTGCTGCGAAAGGAAATTTATGGATCAGCAGAATTATGAACTGAATCAAACTGGAGCGGAAGAAACTCCAAAGAAGAAAAAAGGAAGCACATTCAAAGGGATTGTGATCGGTGTGATCGGAACACTTCTGATAAGCTGGACGGGGATCAATGTGGCATGTCTGGCAACAAATTCACAGATCCTGATCACGAACAAGGAAAGTGCAGATGACGGAGAGGGCGCAGTGCTCGACGCAGATACGGTCAGCAAGATCAATGAACTGACTGCATACACAAAGCTCTATTATTATGATGACATTGAAAATGAGAAACTGCAGGATGGACTGTATACAGGTCTGATCGATGGATTGGGAGATAAATATTCTGTTTACTATAATGCAGAAGATTATCAGGCGCTTCAGATATCTACGACAGGCCAGTACTATGGAATCGGTGCAGGGTTAAGCCAGGATAAGGATACCATGGTGGTAACAGTCAACAAGGTTTATGAGGGAACCCCTTCTGAGTCAGCAGGATTGTTGAAAGATGACGTGATCGTTTCCGTGGACGGAACAGAGGCTGTTTCCATGGAACTTTCGGAACTAGTAAAACTGATTCGTGGAGAGAAGGGAACGACTGTCCATCTGGAGATTTACCGTCCGTCTACCGAGGAAAATCTTTCCTTTGATGTAGAAAGACAGGACATTACATTGCCAAGTGTGTCCCACAAGATGTTCGAGGATGGTATCGGATATGTACATATTGATTCCTTTGAGACAGAGACGGCAGCACAATTTGAGGAGGCAGTAAAAGATCTTGAGAATCAGGGAATGAAAGCACTGATCATTGATGTGAGATATAATCCCGGTGGTATGGTGACCGCAGTTGTCCAGATCCTGGATGATATTCTGCCGGAGGGAACAGTTGTGTATACAGAAGATAAAAATGGAAACCGTCAGGATTACACTTCCGGCGGGGATACGTATCTGGACTACCCGCTTGCGGTACTGATTAATGGGGAGAGTGCCAGTGCATCCGAGATTTTGGCGGGTGCGATCAAAGATTATCAGTACGGCACTCTGATCGGAACGACAACCTTTGGAAAAGGAATTGTGCAGACAATCTTCCCGTTGGAGGATGGGGACGCAGTGAAGCTTACGACTGCCAAATATTTTACTCCGAACGGAAATTATATTCACGGTGTCGGAATTGAGCCGGATATTGAACTGGAATACGAATATCTCGACAAAGATGCAACTTCTTATGACGAGGCATATGATAACCAGATTCAGAAGGCGATAGAGGTTTTAAAGGATAAAATCCAGTAAATAACAGGAGAATAGCATGAAAAAACAACTTTATCGGATCGTTACAGGGATATTGGCAGTAGCATGGATGTGTCTGATTTTTTCTTTTTCCAATCAGCCTGCGACGGAATCGAGTAAAGTGAGTGGCGGATTGTGTCATCGTCTGGTGGAGCGTGCCAATGATACGCTCCATCTGGATATGACCGAAAAACAGCAGTTGACCATGGCAGAAAAAATCGAATATCCGGTAAGAAAAGCAGCCCATATGACAGAGTATGCCATATTAGGTCTGCTTTCTTTTACATTTTACCGCGGAATCCTGAAAAAAGAAAAGCGACAGTTTCTTGCGGCGCTGCTCACGGCGGCAGTTTATGCGGCTACAGATGAGTTTCATCAGTATTTTATACCGGGAAGGTCGGCAGAGGTGATGGATGTGTGCATTGACACGCTCGGCGCGTCGATCGGACTTGCAATTCTTTTTTTTACCTTAAAAGTAGTGCGAAAACATTGCCAAAAATCAAAGCTTACTTTACAATAAAAATAACAGACAGATAAAAGAGTCTGTCAGATAAAAAATGAAAGAGGTGATACTGTGGTAGAACTTGATCAATTTAAAGTGACTCTGAATTCATACAGAGGACCGCTGCAGGAAGTGAGGGATTCACTTTGACCTGGCTGACAAAGAGCAGAAAATCCAGGAATTAGAGCGGGAAATGGAAGACGGCGATTTTTGGAATGATCCGGTCGTTTCCCAGAATAAAATGAAAACCTTAAAGAGTATGAAGGATGATGTTGCAACTTATGAGAAGCTTGCAACACAGTTTGACGACATAGAGACACTTATCGAGATGGGGTATGAGGAGAATGATGCTTCCCTGATCCCGGAGATTGAGGAGATGTTGAATGAGTTTGTTACAACTTTTGACAATATTCGTATTAAGACACTGCTTTCCGGTGAATATGATGGGGATAACGCAATCCTGTCGTTACATGCCGGGGCTGGTGGAACCGAGTCGTGTGACTGGGCACAGATGTTGTTCCGTATGTATTCCAAATGGGCAGACAGCAGGGGATATGAGCTGGTTGTCCTAGATTCGTTAGACGGGGATGAGGCAGGAATCAAGTCCATCACATTCCAGATCAATGGAGAGAATGCGTATGGATATCTGAAATCGGAAAAAGGCGTACACCGTCTGGTCCGTATTTCTCCGTTTAATGCGGCTGGAAAGCGCCAGACATCTTTTGTATCCTGTGATGTTATGCCGGATATCGAGGAAGATCTCGACATTGAGATCAATGAAGATGACTTAAGAATTGATACTTACCGTTCCAGCGGAGCCGGTGGACAGCATATCAACAAGACTTCCTCTGCGATCCGCATCACGCACCTTCCGACAGGAATTGTCGTGCAGTGCCAGAATGAGCGCTCCCAGCACCAGAACAAGGATAAGGCAATGCAGATGTTAAAGGCAAAGCTGTATCTGTTGAAGGAGCAGGAAAATGCAGAGAAGGCGGCCGGAATCCGCGGTGAGGTCACAGAGATCGGCTGGGGAAACCAGATCAGATCCTATGTCATGCAGCCATATACGATGGTCAAAGACCACCGTACAGGTGTGGAGACCGGAAATGTGGACAGCGTAATGGATGGAAAAATAGATCTGTTTATCAACGGGTACTTAAAGTGGTTATCTTTGGGATGCCCGAAGGGATTAGGTGGCGACGATGAATAACTGGATTCCGGTGATCGTCATACTGGCGGTGCTCGCAGGTGGCGGTTATTATGCATACCGGAAAATTAAAAGAAAAGTAGAGGATGTTTCCCAGGCTTTATTCGGGACAGATTCATTGGTGGAGGGATGGAATAAACAGGCAGATGAGCTTGCAGCCACCCCGAAATCCGTGTCCGGGATGACGCGGATCTTTGAACCACAGATCCAGAGGGATTTCCCGGATTTTAATCTGGTGCAGTTTAAGAATAAGGCTGAGAATATGCTGGTTTCCGCTTTGCAGGCAATTGATTCCGGGAATGTTTCGCTGATCCGGGATGCTTCAGAGGAATTAAAAGCGCAGGTAGAAAATAGAATTGAAATGAACCGGTCGGAAGGAATCCGGGAAGTATACGAAAAGATCCGGATTCATCGGACGGAGATTTCCAACTATGAAAAAAAACAGGGAAAATGTATCATTACATTTCAGAGTGCGGTGGAACATCTTCATTATAAAAAGAAAGATGGAACAGTGGTTTCAGGGGATGAAAACCGATTGGAGCAGACAAAGTATAATGTTGAGGTCATGTATATCCAGGATGAGAAGATGGCAAAAATCGACAATGCTGTCGGAACAACCTGTCCGCACTGCGGTGCACCGGTCACCAATCTGGGGGCAATGTACTGCGAGTACTGCGGACTTGCGATCACACCGATTAATTTAAAAGTTTGGACGCTTCATCGTTTTTATGAAGTAGATTACAATCACGTATAGGAGGATATGTTATGGGAATTATTAGGGCAATTGGACATGCAATCGGAGGAACACTTGCAGATCAGTGGTTAGAGGTCATCGAAGCAGATGACATGAGCGACAAAACCGTCTTTACTAGCGGTGTGCTGATCCGCAAAGGACAGAATACCAAGGGAACAGACAACACAGTTTCCAATGGTTCGATCATCCATGTTTATGACAATCAGTTCATGATGTTAGTGGATGGCGGCAAGGTAGTCGATTACACGGCAGAACCGGGATATTACAAAGTGGATAACTCTTCCCTGCCATCATTGTTTAACGGACAGTTTGGAGATTCATTAAAGGATTCTTTTAACCGTATTAAATATGGCGGTCAGACACCAACTGTGCAGAAAGTATTCTTTATCAATCTGCAGGAAATTAAAGGGATCAAGTTTGGCACGAGAAATCCGATCAATTACTTTGATAATTTTTATAATGCTGAGCTTTTCTTAAGAGCGCATGGTACATATTCTGTTAAGATCACCAATCCACTCCAGTTCTATGCAGAAGTAATTCCGAGAAACGCAGACAGAGTGGAGATCGATGAGATCAACGAGCAGTATCTGTCAGAGTTCTTAGAGGCATTGCAGTCCTCCATCAACCAGATGTCCGCAGACGGAACACGTATTTCCTATGTGACATCCAAAGCAAGAGAACTTGGAAAATATATGTCTACTACACTCGATGAAGAGTGGAACCAGACACGTGGTATGGAAATCCAGGCAGTCGGTATTGCAAGTGTTTCTTATGATGAGGAATCCCAGAAGCTCATCAATATGAGAAATGAAGGTGCAATGTTAGGTGGAGATGCAAGTGTGCTCCGTGGTATGGCTGTTAAGAATTTAACAGAAGGTGTGCGTGACGCAGGTTCTAATGCAGGCGGTGCGATGACAGGATTCATGGGTGTCGGCATGGGAATGCAGCAGTTTAACACTTCCATGGAAGGATTGAACGCCATGACAGCAGGCATGGCAGGAACACAGCCACAGGCAGCACCACAGCAGGCAGCAGCCCCACAGCAGACAGCAGCCCCGGCAAATAGCTGGACCTGTGAGTGCGGAGCATCAAATACCGGAAAGTTCTGCAGTGAGTGCGGAAAACCTGCACCGGCTCCGGCAAATAGCTGGACTTGTGAATGTGGAACCGTGAATACCGGAAAGTTCTGCAGTGAGTGTGGAAAACCTGCACCGGCAGCGGAGTGGACTTGTGAGTGTGGAACCGTCAACAAAGGTAAATTCTGCAGCAATTGCGGAAAGGCAAGGAGCTAACTATGGCAGTTATCAGTTTTAAGTGTCCAAACTGTGACGGAGAACTGATTTTTGACCCGGAAACACAGAAGTATAAATGCGAGTACTGTGGTTCAAAATTTACCCAGGCGGAATTGGATGCATTGCAGCCGGCAGAGTCTGAGGAAACGGATGCCGGTGCAGCGGATGGTTCTGATGAAGCAGAGCAGGAAACAACCGAACAGCAGAGTGCGGACACAAAGAAAAAAGAAGGGGAGGATGGCGGCGCAGAGGCAGTCATTTATAACTGCCCTTCCTGTGGAGCAGAAATCGTGACAGATGCAACGACAGCAGCCACGTTCTGTTATTATTGTCACAATCCGGTCGTGCTTGGAAAACGGCTGGAAGGAAAGTATCTTCCAAATAAAGTCATTCCTTTTAAAATTTCCAAAAAGGAAGCGGAAAAACGTTTCTTAGAGTATGTTGGAAAGAAAAAATTTGTTCCAAAGGCATTTTTTAATAAGAAACAGATCGAATGTCTGAGCGGTGTCTATTTCCCATATTGGATCTATGATACAAAATTGCAGGGGAAACTGCAGGGCGAAGGCAAGAAAATCCGTGTGTGGAGAACCGGAGACACCGAGTACACAGAGACAAAGTTTTACCATGTGGAGCGTGAGGGTGAGGTCGATCTGAAGAATCTTACAGAGAACGCACTGCAAAAGGCAAATGTGCAGCTTGTGAAAGGGGTACTGCCGTATCAGTTCAATGAGATGAAAGATTTTAATATGGGATATCTTTCCGGTTTCATGGCAGAGAAACGTGACATCGAGCAGAAAGCAGTGGAAGGAAATATGCAGGCTACGATGAAAAACTCAGCGGAAAAACTCATGCGGGAATCTGTTCAGGGATACAATGCGTTATCGGTCAACTCATTTGGGGTGGTCCCGAAGAAGGAGGACTGGTCTTACGCATTGCTTCCGGTCTGGACTGTTACCTATAAGGGGAAAGATGGAAAAATCTACTATTATTCCATGAACGGGCAGACAGGAAAAGTGTTCGGAGAACTTCCGGTAGACTACGGAAAAGTCACGCTGACGGGTATTATTTCGGCAGTCGTTGTCTTAATCATTGCATTGATCGGAGGGTATTTCTTATGAGAGATAAATTAAGAAAAAGAATCGCTCTGTCCGCAGTAACTGCACTGACACTTTTTGCGGCTGTACCGGTCTATGCGGATACTTATGATGCGGTGTATGATGATGCAGCGTTACTTTCTGATGAGGAACAGCAGTCGCTTTCGGAAGAAATCACCAATCTGCAGGAGACCACAGGCTGGGAAGTCTATGTTCTGACGACCGAGGATGCACAGGGAAAGACAGCGAGAGAGTATGCGGATGATTTCTATGATACGACAGCAACAGGCGATGATGGCGTGGTGTTCCTCATTGACATGGATAACAGAGAGGTTACGATATCGACTGCGGGAGAAGCCATTTACTATCTGAATGACGACAGGATCGATGATATCCTGGATAACTGTTATGATTATGTTGTGGATGGGGAATATGCTTCCTGCTTTTCTTCCATGTTAAGTGATGCAGAGTACTATTATGAGGAGGGAGTCCCATCTGACGCTTATACCTATGATGAAGAAACAGGTGAGATCCATTATTATCATGTACTCACGTTGGGCGAAATTCTGTTTGCAGTTGTACTTGCTGCAGCTGTGTTTGCCGCTGTATTTTTTGGAATTACCGGAAAATACCGTCTGAAATTTGGCGGTGGATACCAGTATGATTACCATGCGTTCGGAAAAGTTAACCTGACCGGTCAGGAAGACCGTTTTGTCAACCAGATGGTGACGCATCGGAGGATCCAGACTGATAGTGGAAGCAGTGGGGGTGGCAGCAGCCATTCCGGCAGATCGACGGTACATACCAGCAGTTCTGGCAGAAGTCATGGAGGCGGAAGCCGCAAGTTCTAAATATCAGAAATTTGGTGAACAAGAAACAAAAATATAGAAATGTTCTGGAAAAGAGGTTGCCTTGGCAGCCTCTTTGTGTTATTATCTTCCTCATGAGGACAGATGTAAGTCCCAAACAAACAGAATAGATTCTATATACAAAAGAGAATCTGTTGAATCTGGCAACTAAGAGGTATTCATTTCCATGAAAGACAAAATGCAATATTATGTTTTGAAAGAGAAGGCAGTGCCGGAAGTACTGCTGAAAGTAGTGGAGGCAAAAAGGCTGATCGATTCTGGTAAGACCGCATCGGTGCAGGAGGCGACAGAGAGTGTAGGGATCAGCCGCAGTTCTTTTTACAAGTATAAAGATGATATTTTTCCTTTTCACGAGACAACAAAGGGAAAGACCATTACGATGGTCATTCAGATGGATGATGAGCCGGGACTTCTGTCCGGGGTATTGAAAACGATCGCTGATTTTCATGCCAATATCCTTACCATTCATCAGAGTATTCCGGTCAATGGAATAGCAACGCTGACGCTCAGTATTGACATCTTACCACAGACGGGTGATGTCGCAGAGATGGTCACAAAGATCGAGAGTGTGGGCGGCATTCAGTACGTGAAGATCCTGGCGAGAGAATAGAAACAGACTGGCAGAACAGTGTGGTTTACATAATACAAAAACAGAAAGGCAGAATAAAAATGATAAAAGCAGCAATTATGGGTTTTGGAACGATCGGTTCCGGTGTGGCAGAGGTTTTAGACATCAATAAGAAGAGCATTGCGGCACGCGTCGGCGATGAAGTGGAATTAAAGTATGTTCTGGATTTAAGGGATTTTGAGGGAGATCCGATCCAGAGCAAGATCGTGCATGACTATAAAGTGATCGCCGAAGATCCGGAAGTGTCGATCGTAGTTGAGACAATGGGCGGCGTGGAACCGGCGTATACTTTTGTAAAAACAATGCTGGAGGCCGGAAAACATGTAACAACTTCCAATAAGGCACTGGTGGCTGCAAAAGGTGCAGAGCTGATCGCACTTGCAAAAGAAAAAAATGTGAATTTCATGTTTGAGGCGAGTGTCGGCGGCGGTATTCCGATCATCCGTCCGTTGAATTCCTGTCTTACTGCAGATGAGATTGAAGAGATCACCGGTATCGTAAATGGTACAACGAACTATATGATGACTGAGATGACAGAAAAGGGTGCTGATTTCAATGAAGTTTTAAAAGATGCGCAGGCAAAAGGTTATGCGGAGAAAGACCCTACTGCCGATGTGGAAGGTTATGACGCATGCCGTAAGATTGCAATTTTAACATCTTTAGTATGCGGACAGCAGGTTGATTTTGAGGACATTCACACAGAGGGAATCACAAAAATCACACCGACGGATATCAAATACGCACAGGCGATGGGAAGAGCGATCAAACTGCTCGCAACAAGCAAAAAAGGTCCAAAAGGTTACACAGCGATCGTTGCTCCATTTTTACTTCCGGCATCGCATCCGCTTTATGCAGTAAACGGTGTGTTCAATGCAATTTTCGTACATGGCAATGTGTTAGGTGACGCAATGTTTTACGGCAGCGGCGCAGGAAAACTCCCAACAGCAAGTGCCGTTGTAGCAGATGTTGTTGAGATGGCAAAGAATCTGGACAAAAATATTCCAATCGAGTGGAGCTCAAAGAAGTTGGAACTCGTAGATTATAAAGAGTGGGAGAACCGGTTCTTTATCCGCACAACAGCAGACAAAGCAGCTGTAGAAAGAGTATTCGGAACTGTTACGTATGTACAGGCAGAAGGCGTGACCGGAGAGCTTGGCTTTGTGACAGAGAAGATTTCTGAAGCTGACTGCGAGAAGAAGGAAGCAGAACTTGGAAATATTTTACAGAAGATTCGTGTAGCGTAAAGATATAGAAATACGAATTTATTTGCATTTGGTGAACTGCAAGTGAATAAAAAGAGAAATATAAATGGAAATTTCGCAAAAATAAAGCGAAATTTCCATTTTTATGTTAGAATATCAACAGTATGAAAAAAAGAATGGAGCAGAAACAGATGAAAAAAATCGGAATTATCGGAGCCATGGAGCTTGAAGTAGAAACTTTAAAATCGAAAATGAATGTTGCAAAAACAACAAAAAAAGCAAACATGGAATTTTTTGAAGGAACATTAAATGGTGTTGAGGTTGTCATCGTGCGCAGCGGTATCGGTAAAGTAAACGCCGGTATCTGCACACAGATCCTTGCAGACTTATTTGACGTGACACATATCATCAATACCGGTATCGCAGGTTCTCTGGACGCACAGATCGATATCGGGGATATCGTTGTTTCCACAGATGTCCTTCAGCATGACATGGATGTGCGTGTATTTGGTTATCCGTTAGGCGAGATTCCACAGCTTGGAACTTTAAGTTTTCCGGCGGACGAGAGAATGGCATCCCTTGCAAAGAGTGTTTGTGAGAAAGTAAATACAGAGGTGAAAGTGTTCTCCGGCAGGATCGTAAGCGGCGACCAGTTTATCTGTGACAAAGAAGTGAAGGACAAATTAGTCGAGAACTTCCACCCACTCTGCACTGAGATGGAGGGGGCTGCGATCGGACAGGCAGCATACTTAAATGAAATCCCATTCGTGATCCTCCGTGCGATCTCTGACAAGGCAGATAACTCTGCGGAGATGGATTATCCTACTTTTGAGAAAAAAGCGGCGGAGCATTGTGCGAAACTTGTGGAAGAGTTTATTGTAGAATTGTAGGATACGTACAATATGTATAGGTGCAGAACAGGACAAATTTGGAGCTGCACAATCGATATTGGCAAAAACAAATAGGTTCACATAACTATAAAAGAACAGGACATGGATTTATGAGGTTATCTCATTTTCCATGTCCCTTTATTTTACAGAAAATTCTGTGCTGCAAAGTAAAAAAGTAGTTTATTTGTTCTGATAATAGCAGAATAATGCAAAAAAATACTCGGAATAATATCGAAAAATATACGGAATAATTCCGCTAAATGTTGCAGAAATAAGCACATATGGATATACTATATATAAATAAGGTGGAGGAAGCGCAAAATGATAAAAATGATTTCAGTAAAAGAAGCTGCAAGACAATGGAGCATCACAGAGCGAAGAGTAGCGGAACTTTGCAGAAATGGAAGGATCAAGGGAGCCATGAGGCAGGGACGCAGCTGGCAGATTCCAGCAGATGCGTCTAAACCAGCAGATAAAAGAATACGCTCTGGTTTTTACCGGAAAAATCAGAGATCGTCCTGTCTGCCTCTGCCAATCGGTGTGTCAGATTTCCGGCTGGCACAGGCGGAATATTACTATGTTGATAAGACGATGCTGATAAAAGATTTCATTGATGAACGTCCGATGGTAACACTTTTTACACGACCACGCAGATTTGGAAAAACGCTGAATATGGATATGCTGCGGACTTTTTTTGAAAAAACAGAGCAGGATACATCGGTATATTTTCAGGATAAAAAAATTTGGGCATGTGGTCAGAAATACCGGGCGTATCAGGGCAAATATCCGGTTATTTTCCTGACGTTTAAAGATGTGAAATTTAACACCTGGGAGGAGACATTTTCCGCAGTCAGGGATATTTTTGCAAAAGAGACGCAGAGACACGAAGAACTTCGGACGAGTGACCGGTGTGATGAATATGATGAACGGAAATATGCAAGGCTAGCGGAGGGAAATGTGACGGAAGTAGAACTCTCAAGTGCATTGGCAGATCTTTCGGCAATGCTTCATAAACATTATGGAACCGCTCCGGTCATTATTATTGATGAGTATGATACGCCTATCCAGCAGGGATATATGAAAGGGTATTATGAAGAGATTATTCTTTTTATGAGAAATCTGTTCTCCGGAGGGTTTAAGGATAACAGACATCTGGCATTTGGTTTTCTTACCGGAATTTTGAGGGTGGCAAAAGAAAGCATTTTCAGTGGAATGAACAATCTGTCTATCAATTCGGTTTTGGATCATAAATATAGTGCTTATTTTGGCTTCACACCGGATGAAGTGAGAGAGATGGCTGCATATTATGGAGCAACCGATCATTATGATGAAATCTGTGAATGGTATGATGGCTATCGTTTTGGAAAAACAGAAATTTTTAATCCGTGGTCAGTTGTGAACTATTTCAGTAATGAATGTGAACCGCGGGCATTCTGGGTATCTACCGGAAGCAATGATGTGATCGGTGAGATTCTGGCAGAGGCAGATGAGGAAATCTATCATCGTCTGGCATCCTTGGTAAATGGAGAAACGATTACGACTTATATCGATACCGGTGTAATCTATCCACAGATAAAAAAGAATCCGTCAACGATTTACAGTTTCCTTTTGGTTACAGGTTATCTGAAAGCAGTAAAAACAACATTATCCTTCAATGGGGATTTTATGTGTGAGGTTGCACTGCCAAACCGCGAGATAGCACTTGTGTATCACAAGGAAATCCTGCAGAAATTCGAAACTATGATTCCGCAGTCAACTGCAATTGCAGTGCAGGAAGCAATTTTTTCAGGAGATAACAGAAAGTTGAAGACACAGATACAGACATTGCTGATGGAATCGGCAAGCTCGTTTGATACAGCCGGAGAGAATTTTTATCATGGGTTTATGCTGGGACTTTGTGCATTGCTGGGAGGTTTTTTTGTTACATCCAACAGGGAGTCTGGCGAAGGACGCTATGATATCCAGCTGAAACCGGTAAAGAAAGGTCTTCCGGGTATTATTATTGAATTGAAAGCAGAAAAAAATGGTACAGAAGAGAGCCTGAAACAGTTGTCAGAGACTGCACTAAAACAGATTCAGGAAAAACAATATGATACAGAACTAAGGGCAGCCGGGGTAGAAGTGATTTATAAATATGGTGTGGCGTTCTGCGGAAAAAGAGTGGAAGTTGCAGTGGGGTAATATAACCAGTGAGAAAAATTATGGAACATACAATGACAATCTGCTACTGTGAGGATGAATCTGCACAGGCGAAAGCTTTTGCGATAAAAATTGACCAGTGGGCGAAAAATAAGAATATGGCAGTTCGCAAAGACCTGTTTGAGTGTGCGGAAGAATATCTGTTCAAAGCAGAGCAGAATGCCTATGACGTGATCTTTCTTGATATTTCCATGAGAGGACAAAACGGCATGGAACTTGCCAGACAGATTCGTGAGAAAGAGAAGGATGTGATCCTTGTTTTTGTGACATCGGATGCAAGTTATGTGTTCGATGGATATGAAGTGGGTGCGTACCGTTATCTGATGAAGCCGCTGGATGAGGAAAAGCTGTGGGAGATTCTCGACTATGCCAGAACGCAGAAAGAGGTAGAGGAGGAGAACTACATCCTTGTGAAAAAGGACAGCCAGTCTGTCCGTGTTAATCTGAAGGATATAATTTATATCGAAGCTCAGAAACATTATGTAAACCTATTTTTGATCAGTGGAGAATGTGTGACAGTAAAGACTGGATTTTCAGAGTTACTGCAAAGTGTGCAGGAAAAGTCTAAGGAATTCATTACAACACACCGCAGTTACGCAGTGAATATTGAGAAAGTTGTCAGGATTGGAAGAACGGAGTGTGTTCTATCGGATAGCAGTGTCATTCCTGTCAGCCGGAGTTTCTATAAGGAAGTGAATGAAGCATTTATAAAGTATCATCTTGGAAGAGAATGAGGAAACAAACATTGGAAATCAAAGATATTTTTCTGATTTTTCTTGCATCAGTTGCACTTTTGGCATCCGCCTCCATCCTGCTCCGCCTCCTCATAAAAACCTACTATGAGAAGAGCACGGAAGCCTACCAGAACAAGCTTGTGAAGAATCAGATCGAAGAAGTGAATAATGTATACATGACCATGCGTGGCTGGAGGCATGATTATCACAATCATATGCAGTCGCTAAAAGCTTACCTTGCGATGGACGATATCAGTGAGGCAAAAGTGTACCTTGATAAGCTGGAGACAGATTTAGACGACATCAATCTCCTGTTTGATACCGGAAATATCGGTGTGGATGCAATCCTGAATTCCAAAATCTCACTGGCAATCCATAATGGCATCCCGGTCGATTACAAGGCAACGGTTCCGAAAGAAACGACAGTGACAGACATTGATCTGTGCGTTGTGATCGGAAATCTGATCGACAATGCTGTGGAATCATGTGAGAAAGTACCAAAAGAGCAGCAGTTCATCCGCCTTTATATTGGACAGTTCAAGGAGCAGCTTTATATTTCCGTGAGCAATGCCACCAATGAGACCGTGCGTAAGCTGGATGAGGAGTATATTACGCACAAGCGTGGCAATCACGGGCATGGCTTGAAGCGGATTAATCTGATCGTAGAAAAATATGACGGCTTTATCAACCGGAAAAATGAGGCAGGAGTCTTTGTGACGGAGATTATGCTGCCGCTATAAATGCCATTCGTGCACGGATTTTTGCAATCCGTGCATTTTTTGTGCGTAAACATAAAAATCTGTGTTAATCTTATCCCAAGATGTTTATAAAAACTGATTAAAAACCTGAATTGGGAGCTTATACAATAAAACTTTCCAATATTCTATTACACAAAATGCCGGCGCAGCATATAGTATCAACACTTGAAATGATTACATTTAGGAGACGTAACATGTACAAAACAAAAAAATACACCCTCTGGAGCAATTTCAGATTCGTTTTTACTCCAGTATGGAAAGAAAAAAGAAGCTATATAAGAGATATGATAACCGGAATCATCCTGTCAGTGATCGTGCCGGTGATCGGTTCCATGTTAAGCGCACTGGTCGTTGGATTACTTGGAGAAAGCTTATCCGCAGTAACGGTGATTGCAGCAATTCTCTCTGCATTTGTGGGTTATGCACTTGTGAATGCAGCGGATACGTATATCAGACAAAAACATGTCTATCATCACATAGAGGTGCGTTCCCAGCTTTTTATGAGGCAGTTTACAAAAAAAATCTGTGAGATACCACAGGAGCAGTATGAAGACCCGGAACTGAAACTTTTGCGGGAGAAAGCATGTGACGCAGTCAGCTGTAATAATGCAGGAGTTGAGGGCTTGCTGCGTGCGGTCTCTGCATTTGGAACCGGAGTGCTTGGTCTGTTCGTTTATATGGTGATCGCAGGTTCCATTCATCCGGTGATCCTCTTGCTATTATTCGGGCTCTCCGTTATTGGTGCACTTTGTAACAGTCTGCCGGACTGGTATGAGAATAAAATCAGGGATGAGAATGCCAGGGATGAGATGACGATGCAGTATATCGACCGGCTTTCTGATGATGCGATAAGCGGTAAGGATATCCGTGTTTTTGGGTTGAAAAAATGGATTATCGGGAAATATGGAATTGCGATCAAAAATACCAGAAGACGCAATGCGAAGAAGAATAGTATCGCATTTGCCGGAAAATCGTTGGAAACCATTCTGACAGCTGGACGGGATCTGATCTGTTATCTGTATCTGATCAGCCAGTTAAAAAATGGGATGTCCCTGACGATGTTCGTATTCTATCTGGGAATCATCGGAGGTTTTTCCGCATGGTTTGCACAGGTGAGTGACAGTTTTGCGAAGATGAAATACTGTAGTGTCCATATCACAGATTTTCGGAATTTCCTGAATCTGGGTGAGGATGCAGGTGAGAAAAAGATTCCGAAAAACCAGTTTAAGACAGTGGAAGTCGTGTTTGATCATGTGACCTTCTGCTATAAAGGGGCAGAAAAACCGGTGTTAAATGACATTTCTTTTTCTTTAAAGAGTGGGGAACACAAGGCGTTAGTCGGATTAAATGGTGCCGGAAAGTCAACGCTTGTGAAATTAATATCAGGTCTGTATCTGCCGACAAAGGGAACGGTTTATGTCAATGGAATCGATACAAGGGAATTAGACCGGGACGCTTATTACAGGCATGAGTCAGCTGTTTTTCAGGATACCTTTACTCTGGCCTATTCCGTGGCAGAAAATGTGGCACTTAACGAGCAGTGGAACGAGGAAAAAGTATGGGAATGTCTGGAAAAAGCAGGACTTTCCCAGAAAGTGACAGCATTGCCGCAGGGGCTTTCTACCAATCTTGGAAAAGAATTAAGTCAGGATGGCGTGCGCCTTTCCGGTGGCGAGACGCAGAAGCTGCTTTTGGCAAGGGCATTATATCGTGATCCGTCCATAATCCTGCTGGACGAACCGACGGCAGCATTAGACGCACTGGCGGAGTCCGAAATTTATGAGATCTATAACCGGACATTGGCGGATATCACAGCGCTGTTTATTTCACACAGGCTTGCTTCCACACACTTCTGCGAAGAAATATTGCTTTTGTCCGATGGAAGGATTGCAGAATGTGGAAGCCACGAGGAGCTGATGGAGCAAAAAGGAAAATACTACGAACTGTTTTTAGTCCAGAGCAAATATTATGGAGAAGGAGGTGCGGCAGATGTCGATTAAGGAGATGTGGAACTATCTGATTTTCCAGACGAAAGGATACAGACAGCTTGGTGCTGCAATCGTGGCTGGAGCGGTCTGCGGCGCAGGTATCTCTTATATCAACAGCATTCTCTATGCGAGGATCATTGACACTCTGCTGTTGGAACAATATACGACAGCGGTACATTATGTCTGGATCATGATATTAGCAGTTCTTGTCGTACGGCTGGTTTACATAATGTGCAATCAGATATTTGAACAATACGCAAGCCCAAGCCGCGATGAGACCAAAAGACGGACAGCAGAGAAGACATTTTCCATGGAGTTTGAGGAGATTGAAAAAGAGGAAAATCAGATTGCCTTCCGGAGAACCAGAGGGGGAGTGAATGGTGCCGGTGATATTGAGGCGCAGTTGGACTCAATTTATAAATTTTTTACAGAATGTGTCAAAGTTCTGTTTGCACTCGTGTTTCTTCTTATACTGATCGTGCAGTCGGCGCAGGGAGCGCATGTTGCAGCATGGAAAATAATCCTGATGACTGCTCTGTTAGCAGGGATGTTTGCATTTTCTTTCTGGGTAAATGTTCGTGTTTCGGAGAGCATTGGGAAAAAACAGGTGGAACTCAATCATGAAAATGAGCGTATCAATTTTTTATATGGTTATCTGTTTAAAATCTTTACATCGGAGACGGCGGCGAAGGATATCAGGCTTTATGGAATGCAGGATTATCTTTGTGGAAAAAATGAGACATGTATCAATGCATCATCCTATTTTTCAGAAGAAGGGATTTTCGAGGGAAAAAATCAGGCAAAGTTTTCATTTGTTGTACAGCTTCTTGCGGGGTATATCTACGTCTATGTGGCGGTTATGGCAATGTCCGGTGCGGTATCCGTCGGGGATGTGCTTATGTACTCCGGGGCGATCATCACGATGATGACCGGTGTGCAGAATATCCTGATGCAGTATAACCAGATCAATTACCGCAATGAGTATCTGAAAACTTACGAAGATTTTATCAAACGCCCGAACATGCATTATGACGGCACACTTCCAATCGAGAAGCGGGATGATAACGAGTATGAATTATCCTTCCGCAATGTGTCATTCTGTTATCCGGGCACAGCAGATGATATTCTGAAAAATGTCAGTCTGGATTTTAAAATTGGGCAGAAAATGGCACTTGTCGGTATGAACGGAGCAGGAAAGACGACACTCATCAAGCTGCTTTTACGGCTTTATGAGCCAACCGGGGGAGAGATCTGCCTCAATGGAATCAATATTGAAAAATATGATTATGAGGAATATCTACAGATTTTTTCCGTGGTGTTTCAGGATTTCAAGCTGTTTGCTTTTCCACTGGACGAAAATATCGCGGCAGGGGAGCAGGTTGATAAAGCGCGCTTAAAGCAGGTGCTTACTAAGATCGGTCTGAACGAATTTGCGGAGAGACTGCCGCAGAAGAAACGCACACTTTTGTATCAGGAAAATGGAGAGGGTGTCACACCATCCGGCGGCGAGGCACAGAAAGTGGCGATTGCAAGAGCGCTGTATAAAAATGCACCGTTTGTCATTTTAGATGAGCCGACCGCAGCTTTAGATCCAATTGCAGAAGCTGGAATCTATGAAAACTTCGACTCCCTTGTGGGAGAGAAAACAGCCGTTTACATTTCCCATCGCATGAGCAGCTGTAAATTCTGTGACCGGATCGTTGTGCTTGATCATGGGGAGATTGCGGAGGAAGGGACGCATGAGCAGCTTCTGGAACAGAACGGGATTTATGCGAAGCTTTATCAGACACAGGCGGAGTATTATGTGACGGCACAGGCGGGAGCGTAATATTTACAAACAGATTATTTGACTATTTATGTTGACAGAAAGCATAAATAGTCAAATTTTTATTACTGGGATACCGGAAAATAGGATTGGATTTGCCAGGGTATGGGAAGAATAGAACTGTACTTCAAAGTAAAATGAAATTTAATTGAAGTGACTTTGAAGAGGTGTTGGAGAACCTGGCAGAAAATCAGTATCTGTACAATAAAAATATATAAAAATTCTCAGTAAAACATTGCTTTTTTATGCATATGTGCTATAATGATTCCATCAATGGAAGCAAAAGTTCAGACATAATTGAATAAATGAGTAGAAATCAGAGAGTGGAGATGATTCAAAGGAATACTGCTGTGGGGTGCAGCAGTATATTTTCGATGTGTCATCTCCCATTTTTATGTCTGATTTATGGTGCAGTCAAATGGTAAAAGTTCAAAAGAACAGGGGAGCATTTTGCAGCAGAATTGAAAGGAGAAACAGGCATGGCAAAATATGTAATGGCATTAGATGCGGGAACAACAAGTAACCGTTGTATTTTATTCAATGAAAAAGGAGAGATCTGCTCGATGGCGCAGAAAGAGTTCCGTCAGTTTTTCCCGAATCCGGGCTGGGTGGAGCATGACGCAAATGAAATATGGTCATCGATGCTTGGTGTTTCGGTGGAGGCGATGAACATGATCGGAGCTGCGGCTTCCGATATTGCAGCGATCGGTATCACAAACCAGCGTGAGACTTCCATCGTGTGGAACAAAGAGACGGGAGAACCAATCTACAATGCGATCGTATGGCAGTGCCGCAGAACATCTGATATTGCGGATGGACTGAAGAAAAAAGGACTGGAAGAAGTTTACCGGAAAAAGACAGGACTGATCATTGATGCATATTTTTCTGCGACGAAGATCAAATGGATTTTAGATAATGTAAAAGGTGCAAGAGAGCTGGCGAACGAGGGCAAATTATTATTCGGTACAGTAGAGACATGGCTGATCTGGAAGTTTACGAAGGGTGCAGTGCATGTGACGGATTATTCCAATGCTTCGAGAACCATGCTTTTTAACATCAATGATCTGTGCTGGGATAAGGAGATTTTACAGGAACTGGATATTCCTGAGAGCATGCTTCCGACACCGGTGCCGTCCAGCCAGATTTACGGTTACACCGATCCATCCTTCTTAGGGGATGAGATACCGATCGCAGGAGCGGCAGGTGACCAGCAGGCGGCACTTTTTGGTCAGACTTGTTTCCATGCAGGAGAGGCAAAAAATACATACGGAACCGGATGTTTCCTTTTAATGAATACGGGAGAAAAACCGGTATTTTCAAAAAATGGCCTTGTGACGACCATTGCATGGGGACTGGACGGAAAAGTAAACTATGCGCTGGAAGGTTCGATTTTCGTTGCAGGAGCGGCAATCCAGTGGCTTCGCGACAATATGAGGCTGATCGATTCCTCCGCAGACTCTGAGTACATGGCAAAAAAAGTACACGGAACCCACGGCTGTTATGTCGTTCCGGCATTTACCGGACTGGGCGCACCACATTGGGATCAGTATGCGAGAGGTACGATCGTTGGCATCACAAGAGGCACCAACAAAAACCATATCATCCGCGCCACGCTGGAATCCATCGATCTTCAGGTGTGTGATGTCATCGATGCAATGCGTGCAGACGCCGGTGTAGAATTGAAATCGTTGAAAGTGGATGGCGGGGCAAGCGCCAACAACTTCTTGATGCAGTTTCAGGCAGACATGATCAATGCACCGGTCAAGCGTCCAAGCTGTATTGAGACGACTGCGATGGGCGCTGCTTATCTTGCCGGACTTGCCGTTGGTTACTGGAAGAGCAAGGAAGATGTCATCAAAAATCAGAGTATCGATCAGATATTCTCTCCACAGATGAGCGAGGAGGATCGTCAGGCAAAACGGAAAGGTTGGAACAAAGCGGTCAAATACGCTTACGGCTGGGCGAAAGACGAACCGGAAGAGGAAGAAGAGGAGATCAAGGAATCGAATCATCTGATGATCGAGGCGGAAGATCCGGCAGCCGGTCTTGCGATGGCACTTGATTCCCTGAAAAAGATTCACCGCGAGCTGGGGACCAAGCATCCGGTTGCCAAGATCAGCGGCGCAAACCTTTCCCATCGCGGCATCGCATCGGTGGCGGAGCGCCTGGCAGGCAAGGATCTGGTGGTCGAGCATGCAGCCGATCTGGACGATTTGACGGTGGAAGAGCTGGAAGAACTGATGACACAGGATGAAACCGGCATGGTCGTTGTTCTGATTGATACGCAGGCACGTTTAGAGCAGATGCACCGCGCATATCCGGCATTAGCAGTGCGTTTCCAGTATATCGGCTGTGAAAACCAGAAAGACGATGCAGCGAAGCTGGCACAGGCGCGTGAGGAAGAGCTGAAACGCCAGCAGGCGCAGCAGGAAGCAGAAGCAGCCAGAAAACGCCAGGCAGAGCGTGAAGCGGAGATCCGCCGTCAGGCAGAAAAAGAGGCAGAGGAAAAACGCAGACAGCAGGAAGCAGCAGCCCGCCGTGAGGAAGAAGAGCGCGCCAAGGCAGAAGCACAGGCGCTGGCAGCCAAAGAGGCAGAAGAAGCGCGTAAAGCGGAGGAAGATCGCCGTCTGGCAGAGCGGCAGAGAGAAGAACTGCGCCGTCAGGAAGAGGCAAGACACGATGACGAGCCGGAGTATGAAGACGAAGAAGATCGCTACGAGAAGGACGAGTATGAGCCGGAGGATGATTATGCGCGTGGCGGCTATCGTGATGATTATAAGGACGATTACAAAGACAGCTATAAAGACGAACGCGAGGACGACGAGTATTCCAATTATCCAGAGGATGAGCCGGAAGAGAAACCGTCCAAAAAGTCCGGCGATATGGATGTTGAGGAGTTTGTTCAGTATGCCTGCAAATATGCATCGGAGATCGACTGCAGTATTTCGGGAAAGAGCATGCTGGCTCGAGCGCGCTGAGATGATGGAGGAGGACGGAGAACCGCTTACCAAGACAAGTGCCGAAGATTTGATCGAGGAAGCTGCAGATAAGGCGGAGAAGAAATCCTTCAGCGGACTGTTCTCATCGAAATATGATAAGGATGGACTTCTGATTCTGAAAGAGAAACATTTCTTTGATTAATTAAAACAATTCGAGAAATTTTAAAATTAAAACTAATTAGTAAAAGAGAGCGCTGCGGGGGAATGCTTCCCGGCAGCGTTTTCTGGTAGTGGACAGTAAAAAGAGATACGGGAGAGAAAGATGGGAACACGGTTAATAGCCCTCGATTTAGATGGGACACTGTTAAATGAAAAAATGCACGTGTCGGAAAAAACAAGACAGGTGATGGAACTGTGCGCGCAGCGGGGGATTGAGATTGTCCCGGCGACCGGGCGCGCGCTCCCGGCAGTGCCAGAGGAGGTTTTGAGCCTGCCGGGCGTCCACTATGGCATATTTACAAATGGGGCGGTCGTCCGGGATTTCGGGAAAAATACCTGGGTGTCGGAAAGCTGCCTGAGCTGGGAAGAGACGATCCGGGTGATTGAGGTGCTGCTCCGGCATCCGGTTATTTACGATATGTATGTATCGGAGGGCGGCGTCAGCGAGACGCGATTGCTGGCACAGCTGGAAGAATACGGGATACCGGAACGTGAATGCGCCTATATCCGGGCGACGCGCCGGGCAGTTACTGACATGGTGGAGTATCTGCGGGAGAAAAAATGCCCGGTGCAGAAGATGAATTTAAATTTTAAGGACCGGGAGAGCAAGCAGGCAGTCCGGGCAAAGCTGGAAGCGATGCCGGAGGTTCTGGTGACCTCCTCGCTTCCGTGGAATCTGGAACTCAACGCGGCGGGCATCACAAAGGGGAGCGGGCTGCGGAATCTCTGTCAGTATCTGGAAATTGAAGCGGAGGAGACGATGGCATTTGGAGACGGCGAAAACGACTGGCCCATGCTGGAGGCAGCAGGAATCGGCGTGGCGATGGAAAATGGCGCCCCATTTTTAAAGGAACGCGCAGACCGGATTGCCGCTTCGAACCGGGAAGAGGGCGTAGCGGAGGCGATCAGACAATGGGTGCTTATATAAAAGAAAACTGGCTGTTCGTGGTGGTGGCAGTCTATCTGGTTTCCATGGTACTGTACGGGCATTACCGCGGATTCGTCCGCCTGGCAGTCTCGGCCGTTTCCCTGGTGCTGTCGCTGGGGGTGGTTCATTTTGGTGCGCCGTCTGTCGCGAATCTGCTTCGCAGCAATGAGGTGGTCTATCAGGCGGTGGAGGACAGCGTGACGAAATTTATCCAAAAGGACGATGAGGCGGAAAATGAGGCAGCTGACGCGGCGCCGCCATCCGTACAGCGCAGTATTATTGAAGAAATGGAGCTTCCGGAACAGTTAAAGGATGCGCTTCTGGAGAATAATAACAGCGAAGTTTACGAGGCGCTGGGTGTAAGCAGCTTTACCCACTACGTCAGCCGTTATCTGGCAAACAGCCTGATCAATATTATAAGTTTTTTTCTGCTGTTTGCAGCCGTGTTCGGCGGACTGCGTGTTCTGTCCGTATCGCTCAATGTGGTCTCCCGGCTGCCGATCATATCGGGACTGAACCGTCTGGCAGGTGCCGTGCTGGGGGGTGTGGAAGGGATCTTTTTCGTCTGGATTGCAGCACTGCTTATTACACTGTTCTCGGCAACGGCGATTGGTGAACTTTTCCTGAACCAGATAGAAAGCAATATCTGGCTGACCTGGCTGTATGACCACAATATGCTTGGAAGCATCCTGATGGGTGTTGTGAAACGGATTATTTAAAAGCTTATAGAGAAAAACTGTGATATTGAAAAACGGCACACCGCATTCTCGTTACTTTAGTGATGAGTTAGGTGTGCTAATTATTTTAATAGATGCAGAACAAATGTTTGCATTGCAAAGAGATGCATGGTATAATATAAATGTAAATATAGTGTATTACCTACGAAAGAAAAATTACTTTCGTAGGTAGAAGAAATGCATATTTTTTACAGTATCATTTTGCACAGTGTGCGAAATATCGAAAACAGAAAGCAGGGACCTTTATGCAGATTGTATCCAGCTATGGAGTAGAAATTAAAAAAAAGAATATACCGCTCCGCTCTACGCTGGATATTTTTCGGAAAGCAGTTTCCTATCTGATTCCGGTGTATGCAGAGATCTGGGAAGAACTTTCAGAAATCAAAAATCTACAAAAACGCTTTAATGAGGCGGAACATCTGGTACATGAGACAAAAAAGAATCATGCCAGATTTCCGTTTGACCGTCATTTTCCTAAGATGCCATCTTATCTGAGAAGAGCGGCGATTCAACACGCACTTGGAGCAGTGTCCTCCTATCAATCACGCCTTAGTTTGTGGGAAAAGGGAGAACTGAGGGGGAAACCGAAGCTGGTCTGTGAGAATCATGCGATGCCGGTATTCTATCGGGATGTCATGTATAGAGAAGCAGAACCGGGAGAAGATGTGGCACATTTAAAGCTATTTGATGGGCGTGAGTGGAAGTGGTTTCAGGTGAAATTACTTCATACCGATATGGAATATCTTCGAAAAAAGTGGAGCGGGAAAGAGGCATCTGCCCCAACTTTGGAAAGGAAACATCATAAATATTTCCTTCGATTTTCATACACAGAGGAAGTAACCTTATCGAAAACAGCTGTAAAACAGCAGGTGATATGCAGCGTTGATTTAGGAATTAATACGGATGCAGTTTGTAGTATCATGCGTGCAGATGGCACTATTCTGGGACGTAAATTTATAAATTTCCCCAGTGATAAAGACCATTTGTATCATGTGCTTGGCAGAATCCGCCGTTTTCAGAGAGAACATTCCTCCAGACAGGTTCAAAGCCGATGGGATTATGCAAAAAGGCTGAATATGGAACTGTCCCGTAAAATAGCTGCGGAAATCACGAAATATGCCGTAGAATATCAGGCAGGTGTAATTGTTTTTGAGTATCTGGAAATGCAGGGAAAAATATCCGGAAAAAAGAAACAAAAGCTTCATTTATGGAGAAAGCGGGATATTCAGAAGCTATGTGAACATCAGGCACATCGGAACAGGATTCGTGTGTCCAGAGTTAGTGCCCGGAACACCAGCAGGCTGGCCTGTGACGGAAGTGGAGCGGTAGTAAGAAATCCGGAGAACCATAGCCTATGTATCTTCCAGACAGGAAAGCAGTATAACTGCGACCTGAGTGCCAGCTACAATATCGGTGCCAGATATTTTATCCGTGAACTCCTTAAATCTCTTCCGGCGACGGAAGAGTCTCGCGTAAAGGCAAAAGTTCCTGACGCTGGGCGTAGAACCTCCTGTACATTATCAA
>OLNM01000619.1_pt1 | contig 32559 bp, 27 predicted proteins | sample 1672391 | NCBI WGS metagenome assembly OLNM01 (sample SAMEA3136680, study PRJEB25190) | human gut metagenome | reverse complement strand
TAGTTGATATCGATCCCGATCGCTCCATCGCCATAATAGCCGTTCATATCTTCCGTTTCTTTTGTTAAGATGCAGCGGATCTGCCAGGCATTCCCACAGTCTATGATCTCCCATGCGATCGCACCTTTTCGTTCGTGTAACCAGGATTCGATCCATTCCTGACCGTAAGGAAATGTAACATCTGGAAAACAGATCCGATCTCCATTCCAGCCCGTCATACTCCGGTATTCTAACGTTTTTGTTTCAATGTCATAATGGAAAACAAAATTTCCATATTTACAGTCTTTTCTTCCGGAGATCTGCATCCTTCGATTTCTCCGTTTCTCCAATGCCCGGTGTCGTTCTGGGATCGTCCGGTTCTTAATCAGTTTCTTGCCGCCAAACCGTACCTTGAGAGGATGATCTTTCAGTCTCTGCTGTTTGATCTCCAACCGTTTCAGTTTGTGCTCCATGTTGGCGATCTGTGCCTTTAATTGTCGAAGTTTCCGATCCAACCATTGATGTTCGAACAGATATAGTGTTTCATAGGTCCAGACCTTTTGAAAGAACTGTACCGTTACACTGCCGTCTTTCTGATACTGGATATTAGCCGATCCTTTCAACGGTTTCTTCGTGTCTTTCGTATATTTGATGATCGATTCTTTGATCTTTAACAGCTTTTTCCGATAGTTTTTCTTCTTTCGAAGAACCTTTCGGATCGCTTTGATATCTTCCTTGGCGTCTTCGATATACAACTTTGCAAGCTCCTGTCCGGATTTGATCATTCCTGCAGCTGTCATTCTTGCGGAATTCGCAAAGTAGTCATTGCACGCAAACACTTCCTTTAACTTCAGCTGATGCGACAACTCTTTCCCGTCTTCTTTCAAGAACTTTCGCCCCTGTCTCTGCCATAGGAAAGAAGTACGTTTCATGGAATTGAACACAAAGAGATCCTGTAAGATCCGTTCATTTTCTTCTGGCTGCAGATCAGCCTTTTTGATATATCTTGATGCGAGACATTTCTTCATCTCCGTACTCCTTTCTGATCTTTCTATTATAAATATGAGAGATTCAAGAGAAAAACTTTTTCATATATAAGATTCTTTTTCTTGAAAAGAAAACGGGCGAGAAATCTCCCGCCCTGGCATTCATCCACCAGCCATTCCTAGCGCTAGGAATGACAATTGGTCTTCTGCCTGTTCACATGATAAATTTTCCCCTGGAGGCTGCTCCTGCTGCTTTTCTTCTGCTGCCAAAAAGATGTTCAAAGCATTCGTAATATCATCCTGTATCTCCGTTTCATCGATTCCAAAAGCCATATCTCTTGCTTTGTTCAGCATCCCAAGAGCTTCTTTTACGATATCTTTGATTTCTTCTCGTTTTTCTTCTATTTTATTTAAAGGATGCTCATTTTTAGCACCATATACATTTTGAAACAATTCCGTGTATCTTTCTTCCATATCAGATTTTCCTTTCTCTTTTAGTAAGTTTCAATTTTCGTAATCTTTAAGATGAAAGCTTCCTCAGTTTCATCTAGTCCATTATTTATCACGATATCGAAATCTATTTTTACTTTACATTCGTTTGACATTGTATCTGTATATACGACACTCTTATTTTGTTTGATGCCAGATATTACGTCATCATCACCAAGTACAGAATAGTAACCTTGCTCTACCATGAATTCATCAAAAGGGTGGAACCACATTTCTTTATTAAGCAATTCGCTTGTATTTAGCTCCTTCATAGCGCGATCTCCTTTCTTATCCTTCTACCAGTTCATAATCTTCTAACAAAACATTTAGATTTTCCTTTCTCCAACGATGCAATTTCCTGTCTCCTGTTACATTTTTGATTGGATCAGATAAAACAGCTCCATCAGGATTCTTACTCCAAAACATGTACTGTTTTAGGGAATTATGATAATGACCATCATTATGCACTTCCAGATACTTGTTTGGATTTCTTTTGTTCCTGTATGTTTTGATCGTTGTCATAAACTTCTTGGCGGTTCCTCTCACAGGCTTGTCTATGAGAGGAACCGCCTTAAACCTCCATTCTTAATTCAATAAGTATATTTTTACACATTTCTAACATCTTAAGATTTTTATATCCAACAGATGCATTTACTTTGGTACCATCTAAAAGTCTTAAATCCATTCTACCTGTAGAACGTCTACCAAAGATAAAACAATTCTGTTGCTTCCATCTGACTTTGTCGTAGAGTCTAAACCCCATCACTTCATATGGTGCTTGATTTCGTTTACGATAACCATCTTTGAGGATGGCATTCTTATGTATCTTACGATTATGACAACGTACTTTCTTTTGGTAGTACACACCCCAGTCAGATACTGCTTTCGGATTACCACTGATACACCTTGCATCTATATAATGATCTTTTGGCAGTTTGTTTTCAATGCGTGTGTTCTTTGTAATGTAGCCATAAGTCAGACTGACATTTGGATATATTTCCTTTAACTTATTATAGAAAGCCCATCGCATAATCCCCATGAACGATGCATCCTTGAACGACATACCACGTTTAATGCGTTTTGGCAGGTTTACTGTTCCTTTATGATAGCCGATATGACAGGTTTCGCATAAGGTAATCAAATTATTTGGTGCATCTCCTCCAGTTTTACGGCTTTCAATATGGTGGACGTTTAAAATTTTATCTTTTGATTTGCCTTTACAACATTGACAAGTATGATTATCACGGAATAATACATATTCCCTAACATTCCAAAAATCCAGTTGACTGCCTTGCTGATACTCTGTACCACCAATCGTAGGATTTTTGATTTTTTGGATGTCAAAACTTGCAACTTCTACAATTATTTTAGATACAGGTAAAATTTCATGCACTTTACGGATGACCATCAAGTGTGTATCCACCTTATTTTGTACCGAAGGTGCTAACCAACCATCTTTTCGCTTACGATTATCGAAACGAGGTTTTCTATACCTTGTTTTACGATTTCTACGAGTTCTGCGATTTTGTCTACGAGTGGATAGTAGATTTACTATATCGTTTCGCAATTCTACATCAGACTCAAAAAGCACCTTATTTTTTGTAGTAGCTGAAATACCAATATGTTTACTGCCAGCATCTACACCTAAGTTAATGTTTTGTGTATAGTTCGTGCTGCTATACGCAAGTTGTATTGTAAATGGACATCTCCTAATTACCTTTGCTTTTTTAGACTTCAATAGAATACGCACTTTAGCGTGGTTTTTCGTAGGCATTAAAGGTTGTCCGTTTTGGTTTAAGACATAAATCATAAGTACATACTCCTTTCCAAATCCAATAAGGATTTAATTACTCACTCCAAAGAGTGGTTGGTGTACCATCGCCAATGTTAATGAGAGGTTTTCCGTATGCAACACTGTCCCTATACCACAAAACTGTTTAATCACATACCTTAGAGCTACAGACTTGGTACTACATCCGCAGGTAACTATATATTCTCTCTTAACGTAGTCTCTTTTTCAAGACTTAGGCTACTCACTCCGGGTTGTTAGACAACCCCACGGGCTTGCCCGTGGGTATTAGTGAGACTCATCTCTCCCTTGTATTGATCTTTTGCTGATGCCATCGTTTTGCAATTTCCAATCTCAGGTCTTCATAACATCGTCGGAATGATCCATATTTGTAATAAATATCATCTAATTCATTACAAACATCATAAGGATCATTCTTTTCTTCAAAATAATAAAATTCAAATAATTCCATGTCGGAATAATCTTCAAACAGATTTCTACCTGGATGATTCGTCTGCTGAAATCCTTTTCTTTGAAAGAAAATGTTTAAAGCTTTTGTGATGTCATCCTGTATCTGGACATCATCATTGATCCCTGCCATTGTTCTTGCTTTATTTAACAAGGAAAGACTTTCTTTGATCAGATCAATGATTTCTTCTCTTTTTATTTCTGATTCATTTGTTGGATTTTCTGTTTCTGGTCCGTAAAGATTCTGAAAGAGGGTCTTGTGTAATTTATCCATAGTCATTCCTCCGTTCTAATATTCCTCTTTACTATAAATATGATAGAAAATTCATTTTTCATTTTTCACATATAAAAAAATGGCATAAACATCTGCTATGCCACTTTTTCGTTTAATGTAAACTTATTCAATAATTGCTCTAAAAATTCCTCTTCGCAATTGAACATGTATTTGAAATTTGTGCTTCTTGTCCAGTTACTGTGCTTATGAACACATCGATTCACAACTTCTGCTGCTCCGATATGATATAATTTTTTCTTTGCTCGACTGGCACCTACATACATCAGATTCGAATTTAACATGTATTGATGAGATGCAGGGGTAATGATGATCGGAGTTTGAATGCTGCTACCCTGACTTTTGTGATAAGTAATTGCATAAGATAGCTTCATATTTTCTAATGCGCCCTGATTCATTTTGTAGGTTCTTCCGTTAAAATCAATCCAAAAATCTTTCTTTTCAATCCTTGTGATATACCCGCTGTCACCATTTGCGATCATTTCATTTATTAAAATATGTCCATCTTCATCACATGGATTATAAATGTTCTTAATGTTCATGACAAAATCTCCGACATGGTAATACCAATCTTCACACTTGATCACATCATCATCTTCCTTCCATGGGTTTGCATACCATTGGAAATAGCGATTTAATGTATCAACGCCAAATTTTCCACTATTATATGCGGTTAAGACCTGAATGTCCTCTGGGTCACGCCCTTGTTCTAATAATGCCTTATATAAACACAGAGTCTTGGCTAGTAATACATCGTCACTTGTCTGGTAGAAAACATAATTGTTATCATCTCCCAGAGTAAAGACATCATTTTCCTGTAGATCAGCTGGTAAAAATTCCTTTCCTTTTCGCATGTCTGTTGCAGCCTTCATGATTCCATTGTCATCATATCGATATACGGTATCTAATGTGATCTTAGGGATATCTTTGGATTTTAAGAGATCATGCAGCATATTTCCTGTTCCTACTGATGGCAGCTGTGCATCATCTCCTACAATGATCACTTTACATTTTCGAAAATCTAATCGTTTCATGATATGATAAGTTAGATAAATATCTGTCATAGACATTTCATCAATGATCAAAAGATCAGAATCAATGGATTCTCTTTCAAATTTGCCTACTTCTCCTGTTTTTGTATAACATAGCCCACGATGTATGGTTGATGCAGGTAATCCAGTATACTCTTCCTGAACTTTTGAAGCTTTTCCGGTTGGAGCCATTAACTCAACAGAAAGTTTCAGGTCTTTTGCTACTTCAATAACTTCTGTAATGGTTGCACTTTTACCAGTTCCGGCAGGTCCATTTAAGATGATGATGTTATTGTTCTTTAAAGTCTTTAATAAAGATAACTGTTTTTTAGATCGCATAAATCCATCTCCAACCTTATAATCTTCCGGATCGATCTCTTTCCATCGGCGGGACAGGATTGGGCGGCTTTCTAAATAAATATGAATCTTCTTTGCAATATAGGCTTCCATGTAAGCCATCCTTGTTCTTGTGATGTAATGTTCTTGATCCTTGTCTGTATAGCAGAAAAACATGCGGTCATCTTCAATGGATACCTGAAAATAATCTGCACACTCTGGGATCAGGTCAATGACAGCTTTTTTTAAAGAATTGATCTTCATCCGACTGCTGCCATCATCCTCATTCTTCTGCAATAGGTAATCAATGCATGCTTTGCAGCGTCCTTCACTATATCTTAGGTCCTCTTCATAAAACTTGATCGGTGCCTTCTTTCCTTTGGATGAAAAATACTCTTCTGCCTTTAATAAAAGCTCATCTGCTCTTTTAAATCCAATACGGGAAATCTCACAAAGACAACGATATGGGTCCTCAGAAAGTTTTTGAAAAATCATTTCTTTCGAATGATACTGGTCAAACAGTTTCTTGATCATCTTAAAATCAAACATTCCATCCAGTTCATTGACAATATCAAAAAAGATGAAGTTCTCCTTGATCTTCTTTTCAATTTTTCCCCATGTCTTTTTTCCAACGCCTTTGATCTTTGACAGATTGACATTCTTGTTTTGTAAGATCCGATCTATGATATCTGGATATGCATCGCATAAATTATATGCTTGTCGATCAGATAAGATTTCCTGGAGGAATGCTCTTGTTTCATCAGCTCCATGAGGCTTATCCATATAAATTGCTTTCACTGAATATGAAGCTCCATATTTGGGATGAACCTGTTTTTGATCTGCATGGACAATATAAGTACGATTACGTTCTAATTGTCCAATATTCCCTTTGATGGATACAACCTCTTTCTCCTTATTTGCAATTTCAAATTTATAGATGTAATAATCCTGATTGTGGAATGTCTGATAGATTGGCTTTCCACTGAATTTGTATTCTTCCTCAACTGACATAATTTTCCTCCTTTCTCGCATAATATCTTCTAATTTAAATATGAGAGATTTGGTAAAAAAAATTATTCACATATAAAAAAATGGCACAAAAAAAAAGACTCAGCCTTAATTAGCCAAGTCTTTCTGATCATTATTCATCACAAAATGCCTGTTCATAAATATTTTGGAAATCTTCCTGATATTTGACATTTCCATATTCTTCTTTTGGTGTAGCATATCCATCTTCGATCATCATGGCATTCAACATAGAATACCGAACCGACATCATTGAATTTATCTTTTTCGGTTTCTCTACCCAGACATATCTTAACTTCTTATGCTTTTTTCCACCAACGTCATTTTTGTCTGACTGCAAGTATACAGTATTCCCATTTTCTTCAAAATAAGAATGCACGTATTCCTGCGCCCCGTTTTTTGGATCGATCCCAATCAGTTGAACAGTTTCCTCATATCCTTCTTTATCCATCCACACTTTGATCGTATTTCCATTTAATACCTCTGTGACTTTCGCTTCTCTTAGAGCTGCATTAACTGCAAGTTTATTCTGCATGGTATCAAGAAATAAAATAATGGCGGATGCGATCAGGATGATTTTAAACACTCTTTTGATCATATCGTTTTCTCCCTTCGTCTCTTTTTCTTTAAATATGAGAGATGAAGGAATGTCATAACTTATATAAAACGATAAACCTCAGCAAGCAAATTCTGTAATTTTTGCGTTGTAATAATACTTCATAACTTTTCTCCTTTTCTAAAACAATTATTATCATCTTACATTATGAATATGAGAGATTTATCCCCTCCAAGGAAAAAAACATTGTACTTTTTCAAATACAAAAAGATCCCGGATCACTTCCGGGACCTTCTTATCCTTTGATGTCATCTTCTTTTTTCTTTACGACAGCCATTCCGATCGCTACGATTGCCAACAACAAGATATTTGTCTTATTCTTTCGGATCATTTTGATCACTCCATCGGAAAATGATCTTCCCTGTGTAGACTGGCTATCAAGACTTATTTTTGTTGTCTCTCCAACAGCTATATCAAAACTTGTATCATCCAATACATAATCTTTTGTCTCTGTTCCGTCAATGCGATAATCACTTGCTGGCAAAGAAATTTTCTGATGATACCCATTGGTTCGTTTCAGATTGACTTCATACTTCTGTTCTGTGTTTGTATCAATGATCTGTATTTTGACTGATCTGGGCAGCAGATCTGTATCAGTTAACTTAATATCCAATTTTCCACCCTCTGCTGCCATTACTGTACTGCACAACATCATTACCATCGCCATCACGGCGATCACAATTCTTTTTAGTTTCATAAACTACCTCCAACTTCTTTTTTTAATAAAAACTTTCTCTAATACAAATATGAGATATTTGATCTTCATTTTTTGCATCATGAGGTTCCTTTTTCTTTTAAAGAAAACGTGCATCACTTTTCTGGTTCATTTTAACTTTTGATCCATCCTGTGATGCAACTCTTTCAGGTTGTTATATTTATTTCTCATTACGACTCATCTTGTTGATTCCTTTCACATTCTTCTTTTTTCAAAGGAGAGGGGCGGTGTTTATTTTAAAAAAAAAGGGAATGCATTGCATCATGAGATCGGGTATTGATCACTGCTGCCGCATGATGCATCATTATTATGATTCATTTCAATTCTCGGCAGCAGAATCATCACGGATTCTATTCTTTTTTTACGCACTCATCATCTTATTGATTCATTGTCCTTTTTCTTTCAACAGAAACAAGGGCGGCTTTTTCTTTAAAACAAACAGGGGATTGGAAATGGACTCACCTACTTCTGCTGCCATTTATGACTCACTTTTATGATGCAGATGGAGATGGTGGCAGCAGTCTTTCTTTCAATCCACAAGAATTGCATCACTATTCTGATGCATTTTTATATCAATCTCTTCCTGATGCACTCTTTCTTTAAAAGAAAATGGTATTTCATTATGATTTGCATCATTATTTTGATGTATTTCTTCTATATATTACATCATCTTTCTGATGCATTCTTTTTCTTTCCTTTGAAACAAACAGAGGTGAGTGATCTTTTTGCACCATCTTTGTGATTCATTTTTATTAGATTTTGCATCATTATTATGGTGCATTTCTTCCTATTTTAATGAAAACACGACTCATCTTTCTGATTCATTATATCTCATTTTGCATCACATATCCGATGCATCTTTTCCCTTTAAAGTAAACAGGAGCTGTTATTTCATCATCTTTCTGATGCAGTTTTATTCATTGAGATGGGGTTGATTGATCTATCATGGGATCACTGTCTTTTTTAATGGAAACAAAGGGCAGCAGGGGATATCCTAAGATGGTTATTTATTTGAGTGAGGTTGGTTTTTATTGAAAGAATGAGATGGGTTTATTGTGAGAAAGCAGAATGATAGAACTGTCTTTTTAAATGAAAACAACTGCCTGTTTTAATGGAAATACTTTTTTAAAAAAATGATAAAATTATCTTTCATCTTATCCATCATATTTGTGATAGATTCTTCTTCTTTAAAAGAAAGCGTAACTTATTACGCTTTGTTAAGAAAACGTATACACATTAAATAAAAAATCACAAGAAAGGATGAGAAATATGGGAACATGTTATTCATTTGTTTCGACAGAAAAGATAAAAGATCTTGGTGCTTTTAGCCGAAAGTTGGAACACAATTTTAGGATTGGCGGACGAGTTCCAAATGCAGATCCTATGAAATCATATTTAAATGAGGAATTGATCAAGTTAGAACCAGGGAGTGATTATATAAAAGAATACAACAAAAGAGTTTTAGATTCAGTATATTATCAAACCCATAAGATCCGGAAAGATGCTGTGAGAGGGATTGAAGTAATGATGACTTTTAGTTCAAAAGACATTCCCAAAGATTTTGATTTTGAGCAATGGAAAAAAGAAAATGTCGAATGGTTACAATCCTATTTCGGGAAAGACAATGTTGTCTCTGCTGTTTTACATATGGATGAAACGACGCCTCATATACATGCTGTTGTAATTCCAATGGTTAATGAACGATTATCAGCTGCACATTTTTTAAATGGCAGAGAACGAATGGCGAATCTACAAAACAGCTATGGTGATCGAATGGAGAAATTAGGTTTAACGCGTGGGATGAAAGGCAGCTTGGCAAAGCACACAGATATTAAAGAATTCTATACTGCTGTGAACAAGCAAAAAATAAAAGAATTACCTCAGCCCAAAAAACATGAAAGCACAAAGGATTATTACGAAAGAGCCCAGAAAGTATTCCAGGAATCAAATTATCAGCATTTAAATGAGCTACAAAAGAAAGATCGAGAAATCATAGAAAAGAATACCCAGACACTACAAGAAAATCTTGAACTTGCGAACAGTATCAAAAAAACACAGGAATTGATCCGAGAGATTGAGCATCGTTTTGGAGAAGACAAGGATACTGTATTAAAGAAAATTGACACAATGAACCATTTAAATCAAGGATTAAAAAGTTACCCAAATCAAGACTTTTCAAACAATGTATTTGAAGGAATGCGTGAAATTCTAAGATTTGAAAAAGAAAAGACAAAACGTACCAGAAAAGAACCAGAAAAGAGTCTGGATCAGATTCTTGATGAAGCGAAAAAAGAATTACAAAAGTGAGGCTCCACCAGCCATTCCTAGAGCTAGGAATGACAACTGGTCTTCTGCCTGTTCACATGATAAAGAAAAAGACCCTCAATTTTGAAGGTCTTTTCTTTTTGGTGTGCCTTGCGGCGCACGTCACTAATGGATGAAAGTTCCTAATCCGCCCTAGTAGTGGGAAGGATACAGCTAAGACCAAGGGTGTCCATCGTGAGGTGGAATCTGAAGGAAGGTGGAGGCAAATCTCTGGTCTGACGAACAGAAATCACATCAGGCTATAGTTAAGGATAAGGTTGCCAAACAAACCAAAGTCCAATAACTACTCGGAATTAACTGTGGTAAATGTGGCAGATATATGGAGAGAAAGTGACGTGTGGTACCAAGGGAGGTCTCGTCAGCGGACGAAAACAGAGTATGAAGTCCGTGAGTAACAACGAATGGCGAGAAGTCAGCAGAAGCCATAGTAAACCGATGGTTGCAAACATCGGCGAAGGGCTGAACTTTAGGAGACACAAGCAATGAAAGTAACTGAAAGTAGATATAAGAACAGACAACTTCATATAGAGGACTATCTGCAAATGGTATCTGCGGAACAGAAAGAGTATGCAGAAGTGTTCGACTACTCTAAGATTACTGAAAAGAGCAGTGTCATCACAGACTATTGGACGAACAATCTTTTGGAATTGATCTTGCGAAAAGATAATCTTAAATACCAAAGGAAACAAAAGGCGAATATCGACAACTGGGGATACCTACAGTAGTCGACAGAGTTATTCAACAGGCAATCGCACAGGAATTAACGCCAATCTATGAGGAGCAATTCTCAGAGAACAGTTTTGGATTCAGACCAGGAAGAGGAGCGCACGACGCTCTGAGACAATGCCAAAAGAATGTAGACGAGGGCTATGTATATGTAATAGATATGGACTTGGAAAAGTTCTTTGATACAGTAAGCCAGAGTAAACTGATAGAGGTATTGTCAAGAACCATAAAAGATGGCAGAGTCATATCGCTGATACATAAATATCTGAATGCGGGAGTTATAGCAGACGGAATATTTGAACGTACAGAGGTAGGGATGTCGCAAGGAGGACCATTAAGTCCACTGCTTAGTAATGTGATGCTAAATGAATTAGATAAAGAACTGGAGCACAGAGGACACAGATTTGTCCGATATGCAGATGATTGCATGATATTGTGTAAGAGCAAAAAGAGTGCAGAGAGAACCTTGAGAAATATCATTCCATTTATTGAAGGAAAACTTTTCCTGAAGGTAAACAGGAAGAAAACAGAGGTAGCACATATCAGCAAAGTCAAATATCTAGGCTACACCTTTTACAGATATAAAGGGAAATGCAGACTCAGAGTACATGCAAAGTCAGTGGTTAAGATGAAAAATAAAATCCGGGAATTGACAGACCGGAACAAAGGAATAAGCAATAAAAAACGAGAAAAGGAGTATCAGGAGTACGTGCGAGGATGGGTGCAATACTACAGACTTGCAGATATGAAAGGACTTCTAAAAAGAACAGATGAATGGGCAAGACGGAGAATCCGAGCAGTCTATTGGAAACAATGGAAGAAAATAAAAACAAGATACCGAATGCTAAAAGCATTGGGTATGGAACACTGGATGGCGAAAGAACTAGCATGTAGTAGAAAAGGTTACTGGAGAATGGCACAAGTGCTGAACCAAATTTTTTCGAAAAAAATAATAGCCAGATTGGGATATACGTCCATGTCTGACTATTATCTAACAGTATGTGAAAACTAAAGAACCGCCGTGTACCGAACGGTATGCACGGTGGTGTGAGAGGTCGGCTAATCAATTAATGATTAGCCTCCTACTCGATTTATTTTAGATATTGATCCATGTTTCTCCAAGTTACATTAGCTGCTTTATCAAAGGTTGTACCAGTTGCAACTTTAACATTTCCTGGCTTTGATGAGGACTCGTGAACAAAGATCATTTGATTTTTTTTATTATATCCGATAAAAATTCCAGTATGATTAATGCTTCCAGGGCGAATTAATACCATAACGTCACCAGGTTTTAAAGTATTTGTTTCTTTTCCTTTTGTTTTGAGCGTTACCGTACTTTCATTTCCTAAATTATTTCCAACGGCTGTCCAATAAACCCAATCAACAAAGTGAGAGCAGTCTAATCCTTTTTGTGTTCTACCCATTCTATCACTATAAGAATAAGCGCCAAAATTATTTCCTTCAAATCCAGGATGTCTTGCTTTATCTCCAAAGTGGTATGGGATTTTTCCTACAGCACTGAGTGCTGTTTCAATAATTTTTCGCCGTTTCTCTGGTAAATTTTCAGGCAATTCATCTAATATCTTCTTTGCGTCAGCAGAACTTAATGTAGCAGATGCTTCATAAGATGAAACTCCCGATACTTGTTGTTCTAAGGATGCAATATCAATACCATATAAATCTTTCCAATCTTCATCAAAAAACATATGTACCATGTCACGATTTTCTTCAGTCCAATGTTTCCATTTAATTGTTTCTCCATTCAGTGGTTTTGAAATCTGATTGTATTTTTCAACTCTGCTATCATTATCCCCTGGATCAATCTGGAATAATTGAACAGCTTCATTTTCATCAATTCCAACAATACATGCATCAACTTCAAGATCAACATGACCTGGACAATATTTTTTAGAATGCTTTCCATCACATCCGTAATGTCCCGGACACTTAGACTCTGTATAAGTTTCAACAATCTTACATTTTGCTTTGTATGTTGGATCAGCAGTTGCTTTTGCTTTTTCTCCTGCTGATACTTCTACAATTTCTTTCTGATTGATCTTTCCTGAACCATTCTTTATTTCTTCATCTTTTTTAGATTTTGGATATTTACTGATTTCTGCTAATGTTAATTCTGCATCAGTTACTTTTCCACGCTTATTTTCAGTTCCTTTACATCCAGATGCTTTATACTTATATTTTTGCCATGAATTTTTATCCTGATTGCAATAATATTTTTTGCATCCCTCATCGCCATAGGAATCTTTTTTAACTTTTATACCATCTAAAAGCCCATAATCTTTTCCATTAGGACCTTTGGCGTTTTTGATTTTTGAATCATTACACTTATAATTCTTTATTTCTCTGCAGCCATCGCATTGATAAATTTCGCTTAACTTTCTGCTTAATTTATGAGAAGCATTCCATAGTTCAAAACAATAAGTTCTTAACAGATCATTACTGTTATATCCACTTTGATCGAAGTAAACAGTCCCCATAGATAGAATTGCTTTTGCATTAGATGTTGGAATCTCTCCACTTGTACTTGAAATATCTCCTCCACTTAGAGTTTTTATTTCTCCATCTAATAATAGCCATTTTTTCTTTCCATTATCATCAACATGAACACCCGTATAAGTTTTTCCGTCAATTGTAATCTTCTTAGGATGTTTTACATCAGCAACTCCACCAGTAACTTTGTAAAGTGACATATTTTTCTTTGTGATTGAACTTTCTAACGCACTTGCGCAAGTTAAACTATCAGAAACATAAATATCAACTCTTCCTGGAGCTGGACCACAATCTTCAACAACATAATAACTTCCTCCAACATATATAATTGAGCCATAACTTAGTCCCCATTGTGCTTGAGAAGTTTTGCTGATTGCTACTGTGACTCCAGGAGTAGCTTTCACTCCAGAACCAGTTATCGGTGTTCCTGGAGGAGTGTTACATCCAGCGCAGTATCCTGTTGTCATACATTTTCCAACGAATGTTTTTGATATTCCATCATTTTCGCTTCCCTTACTTGCAAAAACGACTTCATCTCCTTCATAAGTTGTTTTTCCTGCGGCCTTTTTTAAACCGGTTGATGATGTTGTGTTTTTTAATGTGGAAGAAGATGCTTTTGAACGACTTGATTTGCTACTACTATTTTTTAATAATTCTTTTACGACATCTCCAGTAATAGCTGAGTATGCATTACCATTATAAAAGTTAACATCTACTCCAGCTGTTTCACTCTCAGAAGAACCAAATTCTGTAATTTCTATTCTTTTTCCAGTTTCAGGATCTGTACCTCCATAAACCTTTTTGTTGTTAACATCCTTTGGATGCTTAGCTCCTTTGTACACATCATTTTCAACCCATTTTTGATCCTTTTCTGTCAATGCAGTTAGTATTTCTCCACCTGCGGATTTCATAACATCTTTTTCAGAAACGTCTTTTCCATCACTTGTTTCAAATAATGACTGTACTGTTGTTGTAATTGCTGCAGATGCAGCCATAACAAGCTGTAAAACAAGAACAAGCAGTAATACGCCTCCGACAAATATGAGAACTCTTTTGATGATCATGCCGATTATTTCATTGATCTTATCAAAAACACTAAAAATACGATCAAAAACGCCATTGATTTTTCCAGTAATTTTACCGACCAATGTTTCAGAATAATTTTTCTTAAATACTTTTTCAAAGGCCTTTCCTGCTGCTCTCCTAGGGGCCTGTTTTATGTTATTGATCTTTTCAAAACGTTTCAGTTTTTTTTGTGTTCGAAGATTTTGCCGTTCTAATTTTCTTTTATTTTTGGCTTTCAGCTTTTTGCGTGACGCAATCTGCTTTTGTGCGATCTTTCTTTTCGTAGATTCGGATGCAAATTTTCCAGTGACTTTCAAAGTCTGTTTACTAGCATATCTTGATGCACGTAAAGCTTGTCTACCAACAAATCGTGAAGAACGCTGGACAATATATACAGCATTTTTTGCACCGCGGAATGATTTTGCAAAGAGAACCGCAGCATCATATGCGTCAATTCCATGCAGTAATTCCTGTCGTAAATTCTTACGAGCTATCTTGCGGCCTCTCTTCATCTTGATTCTACGAGATTCTTTGCTTAAGATCTTTCGAAAATATCCAGTTGCTTGCACAAGATCTTTATCACTATTTTTCAGAATACTGATAAAGGCGTTTAACTGAGCATCGCTTAGTTTATCAATATCAATTCGATATTTTGATAAAATTGTCTGTCTGCTTCCATTCATCATTACCCTGATGTTCTGAGCGTTCAATCCCTTATTTAAGGATTCTGCCATAGTTTTACTTAAGATGTGTTGATCCTGCATGATCTGTGAAAGTTTTTGCCTGGTAAATCCAGCTTGCTGCATATTTCTGATTTCAAATGCCTGAGCTCTTTTTGCACTATATCCAAAAAATACTCCGCCTGTAAGAGCCCCTCCATAAACTTTCATTTTACGATATGCTTGATAAGCATCTGTCTGTTCAATTTGCGTTCCATGGATGACAGTACTTCCAAGATCTGCACGGATTCTTGAGTTGTGACGGGCTCCACCATAAATTTTCGTATATTCGACTTGGTTATTTTGTTTATTTTGTCCATAACTTAATGGGCTTGGACCATTTGGTCTTAAAACATTCGGATTACGTGATTCTTGTTGAATCTGCTTCATCCTTTCATTGTCAATACGTGGTATTGATGGATTTACTCTGCCTCTATCAGGCGGCTTGTTAGACGTCCCTTCTAGAGAATTACTGGAATGAGAAATATTCGATGAATTTTTAGGACTTTGATAATGCTTGCTTGATCCATTGAATTTTGATTCGAAGTCACTGACCATTCCTGGCTTATATGCCTTCTGATCAGCATCATATTGCTTTTGTTTTTCTTTTTCATAGTTTTCTTTTCGACTATAATCAATACCAGAAATACGATGTCCTTCTGATTGATAGTTTTGAGTAGCAGAATATTGATTCTTTTCTATAAAACTCTGATAAGAGTTTCCATTCTGCATTGATCCAGAATAATTCAGCTGCGATTGATTTTGTTGATAAATCTGATCATGTAATTTTTGAAATATTTGCGACTTCTGATCATAATCCGGCTGATGAGAAATATCTGTAGAAATATTTGTTTGTCGCCTGTGATATCCTTCAAAAGTTTGATTTGAATACGCATATTCAGGATAACTTGAATCGACAGATTTTGATTCATGACTATATGAACCATAATTTTTCTCAATCGAGCTTTCAAAATCATTTCCATCCTTATAGATCCTTGTTCCTTTATTGGGATCAAGTGATTCTTCCATTGCTGTTTGAGTAATATGCTGCCGATGTTTTTTCAGATGATTTTTTGTGTTTTTGTTCTTTTTCTGATTGGCAGAATCTTTGATATCTTCTTGATCAGGATCCATGCTTAATCCCAAAACATCATAAATCGTTTGCAGATCATCTTCTGTAACATCATCATTTGTAACAACTTTTTGTGTGTCACCATATTGACGAGTCTCATACTCTTCATAGACTTCTCTGTCACGATCAAGTTCTATATAATCAGAATCAAAATTATCATTGTCGATTTCTTCTTCTTGTTGAAAAGCGTCCAATTCTGGATTCTCTTTTGCCCACTCTTCCATGTCTCTCGCTTCTCTAAGCCATTCATCTTTTTTTGCTTTTGTAAATTCAGCTTCATTTTCAAAGAAATAAGATTTATTATCTTCCTCACTGTATGGACTTATATAAGCATTTTTGATCAGCAGCTCATATTCTTCATCTGATAAGCCTGATATTTCCTGGAATTTCTTCCGTCCGATTAATTCCAAAATGATCACTCCTTTCTTCTATTTTTCTAAGGATTAAAAAAAATCCTCATATTAAATATGAAAGAAATGAGAAAAAATATTGAATCCATGACTACTATATTTTTTTAAAATGAATCAAAAAGATGAATCATTCTATTGACATATTTTGTAATCATGATATAATATAAACAAGACGGAATGTCTTTATTGTGAAGAGGAAAAGAAGATTGGAGCGTGACGACGCTCCTTTTTTATATGTGAAAATTATTTTCCAGAAAATCTCTCATATTTATAATAACAAGATAAATATAGGAGAAAGGAGAAATTTATGGATAGACCAATCGCAGGAGCTGTAAACGGAACAGTGATCCAGAGTGCACAGTGTTTATATGGAAAAGTAATCCGTGCTTATGATCCACGTTTTTACAGTAGAAAAGACAACAAAAAGAAAAGATGAGATTTTTCATAACCTCATCTTTTTTTATTATCTGAATTTTTTTATAAATCTTGTAACAAATGTTAAGATACCAATTGCTAAAATAAATCCTATCACAAAAGCAATCCAAAAATTACGCTCAGATGTCTTATTTGTTTTATTTATAGCACCTGTTTTTTGCTGTTTTTTATTTGTCTTTTGTTTTACTTGATAAATCTTTTCCTCGTTTGTTGATTCTTCATTATTTTCCACTGATCCAAAAGTTACATTAATAACTTTAGCAACTGACCTATCATTAACTGTAAATTTTATATTTTCTGGTGAAAAATCTCCTGTCCAATCATTATCGGCTCCACCTTCTTGTATTTCATACTCTCCTAAAGGTAATTTGCCTTTTACAGTCATTTTGTTTTTCTTATAGAAATTAAAAGAATAACGTTCAGACGTTTTCACATTTACAGCTGTAATATAAAAAAATGACTTGTCCGTTTTTCCTTCTATTTTTCCTTTAAAAATAACATTTGCATAATCATTTTCATCATGCCCCAATTCATCAACATCATTATTGATTTCTCCCATTTTCTTACCGGCTAATACATTTACAGGTGTCAATATAAAACATACACAAAACATAACCATTGCAAATTTCTTTATTAATTGCTTCATTACTTATTACCTACCTTTCTGAAATGTCTCTGAATGATCTTAGACTCTTCTTCTGACAATTTTTGCCCATTTCGGAATACAAATCCATCAATTGAGAATTGATCCTTTTCCGGAATTTCAATGTGTGATTCTAAATACACATCAACGATCCTCTTTAAGATATAATTGATCCTTTCATAATCCTTTTCATATACAATGATTGGAATACTGTCGAAATCGACTCCTGAAAAATGATGCTCATAATCGATACTGTAAATAATATTTTCCATCTCTGCACATTGCTGCCAGTAGCTCCATTGTGATTTTGGTAACTGACATACATAAATTGGCGCTGTTTCAAACATTGTAGAACTATTCTCAAACACAGCTCCATCACAATAGATCCGATTATAAACTTCATCGTATTTCATCTTCATAACACTTGGAATAGAAATTCTCCAAATATCCTCATTTTGTTCATTCAATTCCCATGGATTGTTTTTTTGTTTTTTAAACATATCCTGTTTATAATCATGAAAAATCTTGTCTGCAGAATACACAAATCGTACTGGATTTACTGAAAACCATCGCTCAATCTTTTGGTAATCACTATCTTTCACATAAATGTGTTCTACATCATCAAATCTTTCATGAATATATTTCGAAGATACATGGGCTAAATTCTCATGAAATAAGAATTTTATACGGTTTTTTAATTTTCCATTTGTCGTATCATACTGAACTGTTTGTTTATAATTCTCCCATTTTGATGTAACTTTTTCCTGTGTCTTTTTAATAAAAGTTACCAATAATGCTTGAAATTTAATTTTATCATCTGGAAACCAATTATTAATGTATTTCTCATATACATCTAAAATATCATTTGCATTTTCCGGATCAATACGTTCTGGAATCCTTGTGTCATCATACCATTTATAAGCATGTTTAATCCCCTCCAGCCTTCTTGCTGTTTGTGCGATGTTGAGAAAGTCTTTTAAGTAATTATCCTCACTGACTTGGAAGATTGTCTGATATGGATAAACATATCCTGGATAAAAAGCTTGATCATACAGAATTTTAGGAATTAATTTTGGATTAGGGACAAAATATTTTTCTTTGTATCGATCAGATACTCCAAGACATACATATCCCTCTCCTTGCTCTCCGATCACAAATTTGGCGCAGATATCGTAGTTTTTCTGTAATGCTGCAATTTCTTTTGCAATATATTTTAAATCAGATTCATAAAACATATTTTTTTTCTCCTTTCGTCTGTTTGTTATATAGTAAATATGACGATTCGAAACACTGCATAAATGGAAAAGAGAAAGGCTTATCTGCCTCTCTCCCTTTGTTTCTTTTTACGAAGTTCTGCACGTTTTTCTTCACGTTCTTTTTCATACTCTTTTTCTTCCCAGTATTTCTGTTCAAAGTATGCTTTTGCTTCTTCTTCTTTTTTGATCTGCTGATTGATCGCGGAAAGATCGATCTGATCTGTTTCGTTGATCGTGAAAGATTTGTTTTCAAACAGCAATTCGATATATGCCCCTGTATCATCCTTATAAGTACGGAACATTAAAAGATTTACACATGTCATATAATAGCGCCCTTCATAATATGTAGGGACGATTGTAATGATCAGTGCTGGAAAATCTTTTCTTTCTTCATTCGCTGCATAATCATCCATATCAGCTTCGTATTTTGACAAAAAATAAGACAACCTGCGATAATCAGCATTTTTCTCATCAATGAACTTTAACTGGATGTATGAATGACCAAGATTTGTTTTATAACGGATCTCTGGTCCAAAGATTGTCATTTCCGTCACACGTTCTGCATGATCTTCCGTCCAATGCTCATAATTTACATTGACTGCACTCGCAGCCTTTTTGCGATTTTCTGAGAATTGCATATGATCTAGAAATTCTTCAATTGTAATTGTATCGTTCAAAAGATTTTCTCCTTTCTAAGTAATTAAGAAGCCAGAGATACTTCTCCTACTTTCGTTGTCATTGCCTTATACAATTTTGTATTCGTTGGGAATTTATTTGTAAATGGCACAATTGTTTTTCCAGTGTATAAAATACCCTGTCCTGAATCAGCATTTGTGATATATTCACATTGCGCGTCAGAAATGTTATACATTGCTGCTAATTCATTACGATCCAGTGGTGCTTGATTTAACATTAAAACAAAGTCACAGTTGTTTAAGATCGTTCTTGCTTCTGCAGATTTTAATAAGTCTTCCACGTTCTGAGTCATTCCAGTTGGAATTCCACCCCACTTACGAGCTCTCTTATAGATAGATTGTAAGAATTTTGCAGACGTATCTGTTTGAGTCAAGATATGCATCTCATCCACATAGAACCATGTACGTTTTCCTTTTGCTTTGTTCTGAATAACACGATTCCAGACATCATTTAAACATACCTGCAATCCCATATTCTTCATACTTGATCCGATATCTTTAATATCATAAACAATAAATCTGTTTTCAAGGTTAACATTGGTACGCTTCGCAAAGATATCCTGAGAACCGATCGCATATAATTCCAGAGATGTCGCTAAAGACTGAGCTTCTGGATCCGGCTGTTTCATTAGCTCCTCATATAAATCCTCTAAAACAGGAGATGCTTTTCGATCACATGTTCCACCCTGATATGTCTGCATATGCTCTACATAATCTTTATAAATGTTCTTCGTACAACGGTCGATGATACTTACTTCATTTGGAGACAATCCAAATCTTGCGCGGCTGATTGTTTCAAACAGAGAGGAAATGAAGTCTGACTTTAATGTAACCGGATCATCTCCTTCATCAGCATAGTTCATATCCATATCTAATGGATTGATGTGAACTTTTGAACCAGATGAAATCTTGATCACTTCTCCGCCAAACAGTTTTGCTAATGGGCTATACTCGCCCTCTGGATCGATGATCAGGATCTCATCATTCGTATTCAGGAAAACATTTGTGATCTCCTGTTTTGCTGCAAATGATTTACCTGCACCTGGCGTACCTAAGATAACGCCATTGGCATTCTTGCTCTTTAAACGATTATAAAGGATCAGGTTATTCGTAACTGTATTGATACCATAGTATAATCCACCCGGTTGAACCATTTCCTCTGTGACGAAAGGAATAAAGATTGACGCACATTCTGTTGTTAACAGTCGGTCCGTAAATACTTTATTATTGCACAATGGAAGGACTGTCGAAAATGCTGATTCCTGTGCATAGCTAAAATTACTGATCGGGCATAAATGTTTAGAAACAATTGTCTTTAATGTTTCCTCATATTTATCCATTTCTTCCTCATTATCCGCAAGCAACATGATCACGATCGTTACACTAAACATTTTCTGATTTCGACTTGTCATATCCTGAATCAGTTTTTCTGTATCATCCTTTGCTTTCTTTAAGCTTGGAGAGATCAGATCCTGAGAATACCCGCTTCGATTTGCTTTTTTCTGCGATTCCACAATATTTGCGTTGATATTTGTCATTTGATTACGAACCATTTTCATGCTCTTATCCTGACGTAGTGGCTGATAAATGATAGAAGTCACTGCATTACATGGAATATCACAGACATCAGCAAGCATATCTGTTGTTAAAAATGTAGGAAGATTCTTAATGTAATACAATTTTCCAATGCGGTTTCCTAAGTCCACATGATCTTTATGAAATTTCATGTATGACGGACATATCAGATCTTTTGTTGTTAATTTCTGTTTCTTCATCCATTTATAATTAATGGATTCTGCTTCAGATCCTCCAAGGTTTGCTTTCTGATAAAACGGAATATCTTTACTTTCATCATTGATGATTTCATAAAGGATTGCTAATCGTTCCATCAAAGATAAAGCTTTTGTATCTTTTCTTCCAGTAATTTTTTTGATTCCTGATTTGATCTCCGCGTCCATACGGTTAAATACAGAAACAGCTGCATCGATATCATCTGCTTCAATAGAAACTGTCAGATATTTATCTCTTCGGAGATTGTTTCTTCCTTCTGTGATCTTCTCAAGAAGCATTTCGTTATATTCTTCCCGATATTCATCCAATGCTTCCCCCTTTAAGTTCATAAGAATCTTTTCTTTAAACTCTTCCATATCAATATCTCTGTTAAAGATCGTGATCTGTAAAGAAGCATTATTGTTGAAAGAATTCAGGAAATCCCCAAATGCGATAAAAATCTGATTCTGATCTTCCTGACTTGCAATTTTAAAATTAATATCCTCTAATGCATATGATTTTGAAAATACACCGTCTTCGATCTCAAAGATTCCATTCTGATAAGCATAGATATAAGGGATTGTCTGTTGCACAGTTTTTGGTATTTTTGTTTTCTTTTTCTTATTTTTTTTATTCTGTGCTTGTTTACTGTTTTTTGCCTGTTTCTTTGGCTCTTTTTTCTTTTCTTTTTTATTAAACATAGTAAAAACCTCCTCATATCAAATATGAATTTTTTAAGAAAAAAAATGGATGGTATGAATTTGGAATTTTTTTATGTAAAAAAAAAGACAGATAAGATACACCTTACCCGTCTTTGAAGCATTATTTATACGCTTTTATTTTTGATTTCTTTCTTTTCTTCTTCTTTTTCTTTTTTCGTTCTTCCATCAACTGCTTATTGTATGAGTTTTCTAGCTCATATTTCCGAACCGTTGGTGATAATACCAGTGAAACAAAAGATGCTTTTAGAAAATCTTCCATTTTCATTCCATGTGGTTCGAATATTCCACTCATTAAAATAAATGGAATAGCAAATATCATACATGCGATCATTGTTGTATCAGATGTCATAAATGGCTGCAATAAATTATATGCTCCAATAACTGTTCCACCACCTAAGACTAGGCAAATAACCTGCCTTGTTGTAAATGGTCCAATTAATTTCGTCTTATAATCTCGAATATCCTGATTAATTTCCACTTCAATCATAAATTTTTTCTCCCTTCTATGCTCCGACCAGATCACTAGCAAATTGCTGACTTCGTACTACCAACATACAAGTACTTAATCCAACAACAACTGCTTTAAACATTGTAACCGTATTTTTTCCAATAATCAGACCTTGAATGATTCCTGATACTTGTATAACTAGCATGATAACAGCAGCCTGTAAACAAACACCTAAGAATTTTCTTAAATAACGAAATCCTCCAGAATGTGTTCCATCTTGGAAAATATCTGCCATAGAAATCGGTGCTGTTACAGCTCTTACGCCCAATTCAATCATTCGTCCCCAACAGATCACGATGCATATCATTTTTGATATCCAAGCAAATACCCATGGTAAGAACCACTGTATGATCATTCCTAAATTCCCAATCGTATTTGTTTCTTGAATTTCTTTTGCATACTGATCCAAAACATTTGATTTAGAAGTCAAACCTTTTGGGTCAGAGGTGATCGCCCCTGCAAGATTACTTCCAACATTGATACATCCAGTCAAAATATCCCATCCATTTTCAATCAAGAACTTTGCAATTACGACTTTTAACATTAATTTAAAGAAATGTTCTACAGAGAAGTTATCTTTTGTCGTTTTGTCGATCAATTCAATCAAGAAAAATAAAACAATCAATGCTTCTCCTACAGGAGAAACAATATCTGTATATACCGGTTTCATGCTTTTCATCATGTCTGTTGTTGTGTTTCCTGTAATTACTTCCTTCATGTCTTTTCCTAAAGTTACATTTAATGTATCACAGACCATATCATAACAAACTTTTTCTAATGGCTTATCGATTTCAGTCGGGTATTTTCTTCCTTCATCACTGACTTTTGTTTTATCATCTTTTTTATCATCTTTCTTGGCTGCTGTTGTAGATGATGAAGATGAATTCGTTCCTGTAGTATTTCCACCAGTGCCTATTCCAGGTGTTCCAGGTGCTGCAGTCGTTGGCTGTTTTACCGCAGTCGTTGTTAAATTTGATCCAGGGCTATCAGGCGTTGCTCCTGTTCCTTTTAAACTTGTCTTATTCCCAGATGTTTCTGTTGAAAAAGAACTTTTTTTTGTTGCTGCCTGAACATTGCTGAATGGTTGAGTAATCAAAGAAAAAAGGAAGAAGAAAGAGAAAAGAAAAAGAATTTTCTTCATTTGTTTTCGTCTCACTTTTCTTACTTCCTTTCTAACTCATAAGCCCCTTTAATCCATATAAAAAAAGTCCAACACAGATTTGCATAATACGTTTCCCGATTGCATCAGAATTTTCAGAGCGCATGTCTAAGATAAACATTCCTACTGCATAAAGTGTAATTAAAAATCCAGCGGCTTGTATTGGCTTATAGAGACTATTTACAAGTTTGTTTACCTGATTTACAGCAGCTTGTGTCTCTCCTTTTGCAAACACGTTTGAAAGGATAGAGCAAGATCCAAGAAGAAATGAAGAAAAACATTCTTTTTTATATTTCTTAATTTCTTTCATAGATATCTCCTTTATTTTTTAAATGACGGAGCATCTATTCCTAATTGTTTAGTGAGGGATGCAAAACCATATAATGCTACACCTGCAACAATACTCATAATTGCTCTGGATTTGCTATCAGAATCTTCATTTTTAAAAGCTAAAACAAGCTGTCCAGCTCCCCATAAAACTAAAACAAATCCAATAGATTTGAATAAAGTTTCGACGATGTTTTTTATATTGCTCATAACAGTATTCAAATCATCTGCATAACATACATTTCCAATCATTGTTCCAAAAACAACTCCTGTAGAACAAAGCACTGGATACATTTTCTCCATTGCCTGTTCTTTCATTGTGTTTAATGATAATTGTTTCTTTTCCATTAACATGTTTCTCCTTTCTCAAAAAAATTTTTATATGTTTTTATGGATCTTAAGAAGTCTTTTCTAAGTCTTTTCAAACTTATTAACAGGCCTTCTTTTTAATCCTCACTTTAAATATGAGATTTTTGAGAAAAAATATTGGACACTTCTCTGGACAAAAAAAATAGGCAGACATCTCTGTCCACCTATTTTACAGAATATTATTGACATAAGAGATTTTATTTAAACAAAATCCCAAACTTCCGTTCCTTCTTCATTTTTTTCAATTCCACTTACAGCATTTTTCTTTACAGTGTTTGGTGTCGCATCTACAATTTCTGATTCAACATTGCCTAATATCTCATCCACTTTTGCAACAGTTTGTGGAGTTCCAATCGGTTTCATAGATGGATCTTCTAATCCCTCTGCATAAGCAGCACTCTTTTCTGCTGCTTTTTCCATATCAATGGAACGATATTTTGCATGGTCCATTTCTTTAGAATTGTTTAATGTGATAACATATCGATTTTCTTTTTTTGCATCACCAGTATATTTATAATTTGGATGCTTTGTGTAATCATATTTGTGCCCTTTAAAAGGCTGTAATCCACGAACCATGACAATACAGTCGGAGTTATCCATTTTCTGTATTTCCGCTGGATCCATTAACTTACGAGCAGATCGATTGTAAGACATACTAGAACTTCCTTTCGATCCTTTTGTTCGACTCATATTTCGGATAACAATGGTTGCATCACCAAGATCATCACTCACCTGTTTATTCGTTTCCGAATCTTTTCCCCCAAGGAAAATAGTTGTATCACAGTTACCTATGATACCTGAGAAATCATCCTGATACATTCCTTTTAACTGAGCAATACTCTGTAAGATAATTGTGCAGCTGATTTCGTACTTCCTCATTGTTGCAAGCATCTCCGGAAAGAGCGGAATTTTTCCTGATAGCAATAGGTAAACCTCCGGTATTGCTGCCTCGGGCTTTTCCCCTGCTCCACACCGTGCGTGATAGTTTCCCATCACACGGCGTTCCACCGACTAAATTTACTTTTTAGTATCTATATACTAGATATAAAAGAGAATTTAGTATCGGCTTGTGGCTATCCCTCCACCGCTTATTATCACGGATTCATCGGTACTGTGCCACTACTCTCACAACCATAAATGCACTTATTATAGAAAAGTTCTTTTCAACCTTTTCATTTTCGATACAACTACGGTACTTTATCGCTGATACAGTCAACTCCCGTATTGGTTGCTTTCCACGTTCCACATAACTTAGGATTGTTACTACTTAGGTCATTCCTTTAGCCCTGCAAGTATTATCTTCAAGAAACATCTCAAGATACCTATGTCCTGTAAACACAGAGGGTATTTCATACTAACAATTTTTACTTTACCCCACTTGCGTACACATTGGTACACTAGCATTTCTACCAGTTATTTGTTTAGAGCTGTACATTCAGAATTTTGTCAGACCACCTATTGAGGACATTCTAACCATATAGTAACCCCGCCCGCACTGTTACACACAATACCTACCTCTAGATATCTTTCCTCAGCTCCATAAGTAACATTTCTGTTCTTTCACAGGTGGACTCTAGTCCCTTTTGAACCAATGAATTTCTAAGAAAATCTTACTATTTCTCTGTTAGGATGTGCTTTGCACGACTTCTCCGAGCTTATAACCTTAGCCGTCTGTATTCGACCAACGCTATTCGGAATATTAGCGAATTCCCTTTAGGACGTTACTCCTTCATTTGAAATTTCAATTATGCAGTTCTCTAAAAACACATTTATTTGTTCTTTTAGGCTACGCTTTTGTTAGTCATTTTTATCATTTTCGGCGTAGAACGTGTCACACTATTAGCAAATTCATCCAGTATAAATCTTACTGGAATTGGCAATCTTTTTTCGTCACATTCGTTTTCTGCATGGAAATATAATGTTTCAAACAACTGTGAATACATCAAACTTGCAAGAAAGCTAAATGTTTTATCAACAGTAGGGATGATAACAAACAATGCTGTTTTTTCATCTCCAATCTTACCAAGTTCAAACTCATCTTTTCTTGTCAAGTTCTCAACAGATTCAATATTGAAAGCAGATAAACGAACTGCTGCAGAAATTAAGATACTCTTAGCTGTCTTTGCTCCTGCTGTCTTAAATACTTTCCACTGTTTCACCGCGATATGATTTGGATTTTTTTTCTCCAAACTTTCAAAGATGACATCTAAACTAGATTGTGCATTTGGATCCATTTCATTGATCTGAGCAGATCGAAGCATTTTCATAACTGAAGCGAAATTCTGTTCTTTCTTTGGGCGTTCTGATACAAGATAATAGATCAGTGCCATCAATAATGCCGTTTCTGATTTTTCCCAGAATGGATCTCCACCTTTTCCTTTATCTTGATTTGTGTTTTGGATCAAACAGTTGACCAATGACATAACTCCAGCTTCATCTCTGATATAGGAAAATGGATTGTAACAGTGTGATTTTTCCATTTGGACAAGATTAAATACTTTTACTTTGTAACCTTCTTTTTCTAAAAACTTTCCGGTACTTTCCAGAATCTCTCCAGATGGGTCAGTAACTACAAAACTACAGTTTTCCTGTAAAATGTTTGGTTTTACGACAAATCGTGATTTACCTGTACCAGAACCACCGAAAATGATCACATTGTTATTTCTTAGGGTTTTTCTTGTATCCATGCTTAGAAAAACATCTTGATTCATGATCATGTTCATATCGATCTTCTTTTTTGTGTCATCGTCTTTTTTCTTTGTTTTTTTAGGATAATAGCGATATTCATTATTGTATTTCTGAAAATCGATATTCCATTTTGATGATCCGTTTGTCTTACTAGAATCAAAATGGCGGTTTCGTTCTTCATTCACATAAGCCGCTGCAATCGCAATTACAAAGAGGAATGTCAAACTTCCTAAATACTGAAAACTGCTTGATGTAATTGGGAAGATGTCCAAAGGTTTTGATGTTAAACGGTCCAATGCTAGTTGAAAAATCGTAAGGATATTATCATCTGGGACTTTTGGAGACACAATACTCATGTGGACACTTAATAAAAAGATTGCTAAATACGCAACAATTCCTGCACAGATGTAAAAAGATCTGTCACTTTTTTTTGCGTTCAAACTTTCACGCTCCTTTCTTCATATTTTTGAGAATGCCTTCTCATTTCAAATATGATGTTTTTGAAATAAAAAAATGGAGCTGAAAGCTTCCAAAAAATATAAACAGTCTTTTTGAAAACGCCCATTTTATGCGGGCTCAAACGCTATATACAATGTATTTTACGTACAAAAAAAATAGGCCGCTATGGACCTATTTCTTGAATTATCGGAACAATTCTTCTTCGATTGACTTTGTAACTTCATGATCGATCTGTTGAGCCTGCGCATTTTTGAGTAATTCATCTAAAGAATTCATTACCATTTCTCTATCTGGATAATACTGTTCCGGCTCTGCAAGATCTTTGTAAGTTGCTAAGATGGACTCCCCATATTCTCTAAGTTGTTCACGCTCACTTTCTTTTAAACTTTCTAAATTGAATCGTTTTTCATTGTCTTGAACATCTTGATCAATTTCTTCCTCATGTGTGCGGTTTACGATCTCATGAGCAAAAAATTCATGAATTCCAACTTCCCCATTGTAAAAACTAGAAACATTTTCAATCTGATCCCCATTATCAAGAGACATTTTTTGTTCAATCAGCATTCTTAGATCTCGTTCTTTTTGAGCCATTTGACGATCTTCATAAGAACCATAACGATAAGATTCCTGTTTTTCTCGGATCAATGTCTTTCTTTTTTCAGGATCATTTCTTGTTTCTTCCCATTCTTTTTTAGGGATAATGATTGGATTTTTCATCGTAGCGATCTCTCGATATAACTGACGTTCTAATTCTTTTCCTTTTCCTTCAAAATGTCTTAAAACACGTTTACGATTCGGAGCTTCGCTTAAATGTTCAAATTCCTGATCTTGTACATGAATATTTCGATGAATATTATTTGGGGACACGATATAAAAATCCCGTTCTTCTCCAACCTTTAATGGACGACTGGATTCTTTTAGAATATGACGCATATTATCAAGAGAGCGTTCCATTTCATTAACATATCGTTCCCCAGTCTTTCCGAGTTCCATTGCCTTTATATGACTGTAAGCATCGCGCACCTTGTCTCGGTCTTTTTCTTTAAAATAAATATCATAAGTTTTAGAATCCTCATGATATTGAGAAGATATTGTAAATCCTCTGTTCTTTGCTTCTTCGAGTATTCCTTTTTTCTGAATCTCATTTAATCCTTTATAGGAATATAGTGGGTGGCCGTCTTCATTTTGCAGATTGTCTTTTGCCATAACTCCAAAATTCACTTCATTGATCACTCGTCCTCGTTCCATTGTCTTTTCAATTGCATAATTCACAAGTGCCAGATCATCTTTTCTTACGATAAAAAAGTTTAGATCTTTATCAGGAATTGTATTTTGAATATTAGGGATTCCTAATTTTTCAAACTCCTGTTTCAGATCATTGATTGCAATATCTTTCACAGGGACCATATAAACATCATCTGATTTATTGGCATATGCCTCATACAAGCTTTTGATGACTTCATATTCTTTTGCATCTTTTGAATGTTCTTCCAGATACTTTAAGAATTCTGCAGTGTCAGCAAATAAAGCATTTGCAAAACGGATAGTATAATTTAACGTTTGTTCTGCTACTCTACTCATAATTTTCCTCCTTTTTATTTCTATTTTAAGTATGCGAGATTTGAAAAAAAATAAAGTTATACACTTTGTATAAAAATAATGTTACAAATCACAACTTTTTTCCTTCAAAAATCTCATATTTAACGTAGAGTTATTTTTTAAATTAATAAGGGAGAAAAATTATGTATAGCAGAGAATTAATTTTTGAATACGAAAATGTATTAACTGAGAACAAACCATCTGTAAACCCATTTCTTTTTAATCGAGGCGACTATGAAAATGAACGAAAAGCGTTATATATCATGAGATACGCGATTCAAACATATCTAAGATGGAATCCATATGAGGTAAGAGATCATATGACGCATCGTATTTTAAAAATGTTGAAATTAGAAGCATTATTAAAATACATTACGTTTCCAAGCGTAATTCAGATTGAAGAAGATCGTGACCTATTTTATCTGGCCGTAAAGTTGTATCCAAAGCAAATAAAATATAATGAGAAAGATCTGATCCTCAGAGTCTATAAACGCGTTTTAAAAGGCGATATGAAACGATTCCCAAAACAATTTCTTGCAGGAGCAGATGGATTATATCGTGCCAAATTATGTTTTCATTATATGGTAACACAATATCTTACATTCACAGGTATTGAAGATATGTACCGATTTTTCTCATCACGCGGAGGTGCTGTTGCTTTGAGAAAATATCGATTATCTCAGGTTTGCAAAGATCTGTTTGAATATAATGTTGATTTTCTGCATGAATCATTATCTGAAGATCAAAAAGATGAATTACTGTATCATTATTACAGATTTTCAAATATTTACAAAAAGGGAATCCGGTGAGGTCCCCTTTTTTTTCTTATCCTTCTTTTTCCAAATTTTCTTCATCTACAAAATTCAGATTTTTCTTTAAGATTTCATTGATATGTTTTTTCACTTCCTGTTCTTTCACGGTTTTAAATTCCCCATATTCCATCAAACAGATCAAAAATTCAATTCCATATTCTTCATTTAACATTCTTTCAAAATCATCTAATTTGTCGATCTGTACCATATCATAAGCGTATTCTTTTCCTCTTTCTACGATTTTATCATATGTTTCAAATGTAATATTCATTATTCATTTCTTCCTTTCTAAGCAAATTGCTTTTTTAATTTTTCCGCTAATCCTGTAATCCGATTTTGTTTGTAAATATTAAGAATCGCCGTATACCAAGAATGATTTTGACTGTAGATCGTCACATCTTCTTTAAAACGTGATACAGCAGTTAAAAATAAATTTCTACTTAACATGACAGATGGTGCTGCTGGCATGATAATACTTCCACTTTTATACTCTGACCCTTGCGATTTATGAATTGTGATTGCATAAGATAGCTGTACATCATCCAGATTTGCTGCAGTGATCTCCAAAATTTCTTTTTTTCCTTCCAACTCGATCGTTAGTGTTTCGTTCTCAATTTTTCGAACGATTCCCATATCCCCATTGAAATAATCAAGATCATAGTTGTTATGAATCATCATGATCTGATCATTTACATGAAATATCTGATGCTTGTATTCGATAACTTCGTGAGAATCGTAATTTAAAGAATGCTGAAAATCATGATTGATCCTTTGTGTTCCATAATCATTCTTTTTTACCATTGATATGATCTGAGATCCCTTTTGGCAGTATTCTTCGATCATAAATTTTACTGCATGATCAAAGCTTTCTGTTGTTGGGATATTATAAATTTTAAAATGTTTATCATGAACAAGATCTGTCTGCCCTTTTCGGATCTTTTGAATATTCTGTGAGATAGAGGATTCTTCTTTTTGTCGAAATACATGATCAAGAACATATGTTTCAAAAAGATTGCTTTCTTTGATATCATGTAATAAATTTCCCGCGCCTACACTTGGCAACTGATCCTCATCTCCGCATAAGATAACAGTGCATCCTGATTTGACGGCTGATAACAGATCAGAAAAAATGAAAACATCTACCATAGAAAATTCATCAATGATAATGATATCAGCTTCGATTGGATCCGATTGATTTTTACATACCTTTTCACCAGCAATAATCTTATAATCGATCAATTTGTGAATTGTCTGTGCTGGTCTTCCTGTAATTTCTGTGATACGTTGTGCAGCACGTCCGGTAGGGGCACATAAAGAGACTTTTAATTCATGTTCAGAAGTCTGATAATATTCCAGTAAACGTTTGATTGTCGTTGATTTTCCTGTCCCTGGGCCACCGATCAATAATTTTACTCCAGAGCGTAAAACTATATTTTCTGCTCTTTTTTGTGATTCTGATGGTATAAATTCACTTGGAAGATCAGGAATTTTCTGAAACATCTGTTTACTCGTTTGATCTAAACGTTTCATATGAAAGACAATATTGCTTTCTGCATCCCAAGTTTTTTTCTGATAAACATATTCATGATCTACCTTGATTCCCTTCATTTCCTGTACTATGAGCCAGATAGTCAGATATGGAATCGTGCATTCATAAATAGATTTTTCGGATAATTGATTGACCTGTTCGATAAGTTCTTTTGCATGCATTTTTGTGTTTCCACGATCTTCATTTCGTCTCAGCACTTCATAGATCAAAGCTTCTACTCTTAATTTCTCATATGCAATGATCCCTGTTTTTTTGGCCAAAGCTTCACAAATCTCAAACGGAAGATCAATCTCATAGCCCACATGATAAGGAGATTCTTTTAATTTATCAATTCCTGAAAATCCATATTTGTCAATTAGTTTTTCAGCGCAGATCAGATCTGCATGTAATCTTGCAATAAAGAAATAGGTTTTTCTTACCATTTGTGTTTTCTGTGCTGTTTCGATCAAAATCTTTATTTTATCGTCATTTAACTTTGGTATTTTTTTGCTCTTAATCTCATTAAATGCATCATCTCTACACAAAACATTATTTAGTGTCCCTGGAAAGGCATAATATAACGCTTTTGCTGTAACTTCCCCAATTCCTTTGAAATAATCAGAACATAAATAAGAGATCAATGCATTTCGATCGTCAAACGTTTCTGTAATGGATTGAACAAGAATATATGGTCCCCTACGAGATTGTACGATTTCTCCTTTAATCTCCACAGGTGTTTGTTTCATGATTGGATGCATATTCGCATAACATGTCACGTCTCCATATTTATTTACATATTCCACAGTTTCTGTTGGTTTTATTGCAAATAAGGTCTTTCCATTTTCAAAATTTCTTCGTATTGTTTTATGATAAATTCCATGAAATGTGATCATATTCTCTCTCCTATCTTTCTCTGTTCTAAGTGAAGCCTCACACGACTAAAGTCGCGTGCTTCCCCTTAAGTATGTATATACATA
>OLNM01000601.1_pt1 | contig 33182 bp, 36 predicted proteins | sample 1672391 | NCBI WGS metagenome assembly OLNM01 (sample SAMEA3136680, study PRJEB25190) | human gut metagenome | reverse complement strand
AGCTGCCACAATCACCAGCGGCGAAAAAACAGATGGCAAAGAACTGCCAAAACTTATACAAAAAAGTAAAGCTGCAGGGATACAGATTGAATCAGTCATTGGAGATATGGCTTATTCTGAAAAGAAAAATATCGAGGCAGCAAAAGAAGGTGGTTATGAACTGATAGCAAAATTAAATCCAGTTATTACACAAGGTAACCGAAGAAAGGAAGATGAGTTTGAATTTAATAAAGATGCCGGAATGTATCAGTGTAAAGCAGGACATTTAGCCATTCATAAATATTTCGATAAAAGGAAAAAAGATAAAAAAAACAAAAACCCACGTATGGTCTATTTTTTTGATATTGAAAAATGTAAATGTTGTCCGTATCGTGATGGCTGTTACAAAGAAGGAGCCAAAAAGAAAACATACACAGAAACAATCATTTGCGATTCCCACAGTGAACAGGTTAAATTTCAGGAAACTGAGCATTTCAAAGAAAAAATGCGGGAACGCTATAAAATAGAAGCTAAGAACAGCGAACTAAAACATCGGCATGGTTATGACGTAGCGTCATCATCAGGTCTTATTTGTATGGAAATGCAAGGAGCAATGACGATCTTTGCAGTAAATCTTAAGAGAATAATTAAATTAATGAATGAAAAATAAGAACTTTCTCCGAAAAAACAAGCAATTTATATTTCGCCTAACAAAAAATCCACCAGAATCATAAAAACTCTGATGGTTTTTTTCTTTTTTTATTAAAGTCAAAATAAAAATGGTATGTTTTTCAGTGCCCTCTTCTCAGGCTAAGGGGCGGTTATTTCTTTAAAAAGATTATAGGCATATCAGAGAAAGCAAAAACTCTGGTATGCCTATTTTTTTACGTTTTTTCAGTTTTTATACCGCTCCAATTATAAAGGCTGGTCTGTATCAGATGGGATATACTTCATAACATCTTCTACTTGACAGTCTAAAATACGGCAGAGGTCGTTGATAGTACGAGTAGATATATTCTGATTGTGTTTCAGACGATGTAACGTACTATGAGATAAATGATACTTATTTGTCAAAGTATACCAATTTTCAGTTGACTTTTCTAATGTATCCCAAAATGGGGAATAGTCAATCATTACAAGAACCTCTTTTTATTAAATAGGATATAGAATTATAATAAAATATATTCGTGCTATTGAATATCTTCGATAAAACGAATATAATAGAGGCATATCTATATTTATACGTTTAAGAGGAGGAAAAATATATGAAAAAAAGTTTACTGATTTGTACGGTTATACTATCCGTAATGGCAATGGTTATATGTGGATGTGGAAGTACAACACAAGCAGAAAAATCAACAGAGGAAACATACGCTGATAAAGATTTTATGAAAGATTTAGCAGCAGGATTAGAAGCAAGATGGAGTGTTGAAGAACCAGAGCAATATACAGAAGGTGATGATGCTAGTAAAGAGTATTATACAGAAATGGTTAATGCTGAATACGAAAAGGTAACTCCATATCTGGATAAAAAATTTAAGGATTCCACTTTACAGCAGAAAGCAATCAATTATATCAACATGATAAAACAGCAAAAAGAAGCTCTGAAATATTTGCAGGTCAACTATGATAAATATGAAAAACTATGGTATGAAGCATACGATGAAAGAACGAAATTAATAGTAGATTTTGTAGATAATTATGGATTAACTGTATCAGACAAATATAAATCAACTTTAGATGATTTCAAAACTAATGCACAGGAAGTAGAAGATAAGGAGATAAAGGATAGTGAAGTAAATGCAATTTTAAGCAATATGAATTTTAAAAAAGACAAAAATAGTTCTTATGATTGGAAAAATTATAATGCGATAGTAAAAAATACTTCGAGTATTGATTTCGATTCTTTTGTTGCGGATGTTAATTTGCTTGATAAAGATGGAGTAATAGTAGAATCTACGACTGTATATGTAAATAGTTGGAAACAAGGTGCAAAGACAAAGTTTACTTTCTCAACAGATAAAAATTTCGATAAAATTTCAGTTGAAAAAGCAGAATGGTCAGAAATGCAGGAGTAAAGGGAGAAAAAGCATATGAAAAAGATTTGTTCAAATTGCGGTGTAGAAAATGAAGAAAATGCAAAGTTTTGTATGAACTGTGCAGCTAAACTTTCAGAGGAGATAACTGAAAATATTCCAGATGTAGAAGAAGCGGAAGCCAATAATGAAGAAGAGACACAGGAGGAATTTGAGAAAAAATGGGTGTGTCCAGAATGTAACCATTTAATTGATGCGAATATGGAGAAATGTCCAGAATGTGGATATACATTAGGAGAAGATATAGAAGATGGTTCTGATAATAAACAAGAAAGAAAAGCGATAATAAAGTGTCCAGAATGTGGTGAGTTATTATCAAAAAAAGATAAAGTATGCCCCAAATGTGGGCATATATTTAAGAAAAGAAAAGGAAAAGTTGTAGGTGGTATTATTATTGCGGTAGTAGTCCTTTTCGGTATTATATGTTTTAGTAATTATAATCAACAAAAAAAAGCAGAAGCTGAAAGGCAACAGAAAATTGAACAACAGGAAAAGGCTAAAAAGAAAGCAGAAGAAAGGGAACAAGCGTTATATGAGAGTAATTTTACAGGTGCAGTGCTTTGTATGTGGTCTGGTTCATATAAAGCTCAAGAGGCATGTAGTTTAATTCATGACGTTTGGTATGACACTATTTATGAAAAAGATGAATCAAGTACAAGAAAATATGTGAGTGGGCATAGTGATTTTAACGATTCATTAGAAGCATTATTTAAAGATAAAGACTTTAAAGAAGAAATAGATGATTTGAGGAATAGTCAGGATGAAGTTAGAAGTTATATGAAATCACTTACTAACCCATCTGATGAATATAAACAAGGCTATGAAGCACTTCTGGAATTCTACAATAACTATATAACTTTGACAAATTTGGCTATTGATCCAACAGGAACCCTAACGACATATACACAAGATGTTAATGAAATGATTTCAACTACATCGACCAATATAGAAACGATGAAATTATATATAGATACAGATTCAGAGGAATAAAAATTATTTGAGAAGAATGGAAAAGTAATCAAATAAAGAAAAGGGGAAGAAGCTATGAAAAGAATAGGGAAAAAACTATTATTTGCTATCACTATGATATTTACATTATCTATGATAGTACCAGAAGTTGTACCGATCACGACCGCTACAACAGTAGAAGCGGCATCTGTTAAGCTGAATTATAAAAAGCTTACATTATATAAAGGACAGAAAAAGCAGTTAAAGCTTAAAGGAACAAAGAAAAAAGCAAAATGGAGCAGTAATAAAAAGTCAGTTGTTTCCGTAGATAAGAAAGGTAAAATTACAGCTAAGAAAAAAGGAACAGCGGTCATTACAGCTAAGGTAGGAAAGAAAAGATATAAGTGCAGAGTTACTGTAAAGGTAAAGGCAGCAGTAAAGAAAATAATAGAAGTTAGAAGTATTGATCTTAATAAGAAAGATATAACTTTGACAGTTGGACAGACACAAAAACTTACAGCTAAATTTACTCCAGCGAATGCGACAAATAAAAGTGTACGATGGAGTAGCGATGCTCCGAAAGTTGCAACAGTTGATTCCAATGGTAACGTAAAAGCTGTATCTGAAGGTATAGCTGGTATATGGGTTAATAAAAGTGATAATTATGGATTTGGTGTAGATTATTGCTTAGTGACAGTAAATAAAGCACCTGATATAGTTACAAAAAACTTTGAATCATTAAGAAAATATATACTTAATAATGGTATGACAAATTCTAGCGGAAATAAATTTATAAGATTTTCCAAAGATAATAATAACTTCGGTATTGTATATGATGGACAAGGATTTGATTTTATATTTACTCAAGAAGATGATGGAGTTAAGAGTTCAATTGAGATGTATGTAAAAGCACCTAATAAGTCTAAATTATATCCTGAATATACAGTTATTTTTGAAAATTATGGGGAGAGTGCAGTAGCATCAACATCTTTAAATCCTTCAAATTATGAAAAAAATGACAGACTATATTTTAATGTATCTAATTCAACAGGAGATATTGACAATTCTAATGTTCAAAATGTAGCTAATTCAGCATTGCAATTAGCTTTTACAGGATGGGATATACTTGTTTCTGATCAAGTAGGTATGAAATTATCTGATTTAGGATTTACTTCATATAAGTAATCTGAATTTACATACTTGTAAATTTAAGGTTAAAAAATTACTTTTCCAATTCAAATAAAAAGAGGGTATATCTTTTATAGATATACTCTCTTATTTTCTTGCTTATTATTTCAACTTTCTCATTAGTAAAATTCCTATATTATTACTATGTTAAAGATAGCAAGCCGATAAAACAACTTGACGGTTTGACAATCGACAAACTACCTTTAACAAAATACATAATGAAGGGAGGTGTAAATCATGTATCCCATTTATAATCCTATAGATGGTTACTGGTATGTTCCCAACTGTCCCCACAGTTTTGTTTCAGATTCTGAAGCATGGGAATACATACATAACACCTAACTTCTAAAAGGGTGTAAGTGATACACCTTAATTGAATTGTATCACATTTAAAAAGCCCTTGTCAATTCTGGCAAGGGTGAACACTCTATAACTTGTGTACCTTGAAAAGTGAATATCAGTTTACACTTTTTTCAAAATCCGTTATAATATCATTATAATAATGATAGGAGGGTGAGAGGATGGAGTACATGACAGGTAAAGAAATTGTAAATTTAATCCAAAAACTTAGAGAAAAAGGATTAGAGGACAAAGATATACTTGATATTATCGTGTATATTGAAACACATGACCCAAAGGAAAATGAAAGAGGTAACTAATTAATTGGAGTGTAACCCTTATTATATGAGGTGTAGAGGTATGGCTGGAATAATCCTAGTTCGACCGCTTCAAAAATTTAACCTGGAGTGTAGATGGAACACCTATACCCCCTACAGAAAAAAGACAACCGCTCTGAAATGTAAACATCCCCCCTGCACTGTTCCTTGTCTGCTCCCTTATAGGTGAAGCATGGCAGAATTTAGCGAAACTTAAATACTCACTATAGGAGCGGTCAAGACAGTACAGGACACAGGACACCACAAAAGGGAATAACAATGGCATATGCTCCAGAATAAAAGCAAGATGCCTTACAGGACAACCCTACACTCATAACAGGACATAAAAATAGCTCCCTGTGTAGGATAAACAAACACAAGGAGCGGTACTATATTAGTAACCAGACAATTATTAACTTACAAAGATTTACAATCAAAAAGCAACTCAATAATTACAAAGATTTACAATATTACTTTTCCAATTCAAATAAAAGAGGATGTATCTATCACAGGTACACCCTCTTATTTTTTACTTTTCATTCAATATGTATCTTACGGCTTTCTCTGCCTTGCTTGATGCCGACACAACAAATTTTACATCATTCCTTAAAACCTTTATCCAACTCTGAATATATGCCGTTGAATTCTTAAATGTTCCTGCTGTTTCAAGTCCAAGTGAGTTCATAATAAAAGCACTTCCCATCTCCGCAACAAGTTCTTCTTTGCTATAGTCCTCACCACCAAATTCTAACAGCTTAATTTCTTGCTTTCTGTCGCATCTATCTTTTGTCATTGTACTGTGCGTAGCTTCGTGAAAAGCTGTGCTGTAATACTCATTTACATTCTTAAATTGTTCTAATAAAGGTAAGTGTATCTTATCAGAGGTAGGTGAGTAATAAGCCTTATCACTTATCATATGCTCTAGGTTGATACCTTCTCTTGTGATGTAGTCATTCAGTATCTTGTCAGCCTCTTCGATTGGTTCAATCTCCTCATTAAGATTAACTGTTAATGGCTCTACACCTTCAACTTGTGATACATGAAAGACATTATAATATCTTAAAAATGGTATTAACTTTTCTTCTTTTGTACCGTCTGCCTTTTCTTCTTCAATAGGTAAGACCTTCCAAAATGTAATGATCTCTGATTTCTCACCCTTACGAATTTTACCACCTAAGTTTTTCCACTGGGCGAATGTTGCATACTCACCATCATTCTTTAAAAGTAACTGATTAAGCAATGAATAAGGCTTCTTAGTAATTCTATTATATGCTCCACTTCTTGCACCGCTCCACGGTTTTTCCCACGGGATTATCCCTTGTTCTAACTGACTGATAATTCTTTCTGTAACCATTTCATATACTGATTGTTTCTTCATGCCGAATAACCTCCTTAAATAAGTTTTATTTATTTGTTGAGGTTATTATATTACATCTTGTACAAGATTACAATATACATCTTATACAAGATGCTTTCTTAAAAAATGTGAATCTTGTACAAGACTATTAAATTAAAAAAATAAAGACAGCTATTTCTGCCTTTATTATACATAAATGTTAATTCATTTTATCGTTAATAGCATCTACAACAAAAGCGTTTAAACTTTTGTATCCTTGTTCTTTAGCATATTCGTTAATTACTTCTTTTCTTCCTTTAGGTACATTCACAATAATTCTATCATATTTTTCTTTTTGAAAATCATTCTTATATTTAGTAGCGTCAAATGCTTTTTCCTTTTCTGCCATGTGTGTTCCTCCTTTTTTATATGATACCATATTTCTTTTTTTGATTCAATACATATGTTCTTGTACAAGAATTACAAAAAATATATAAAAATCTTGTACAAGATTAACTATTTACATCTTGTACAAGATGAATTATAATAAAGCCATCAAAACAAAACAGCGATAACAAACACTGTTTTATAAACCAGTAAAAATATTCAAACAGGAGGTGCAAACATAATGGGTTATATTATTGGATTTTGTATTCCATATATAATTGTTGGGATTTTAATTTATGCAATTATTAATGGATAACAGGAACAAACACTTACATATACCAAATAGTAAAGGAGATACGACAATGTGTATTAATAAAGATGAATTATTAAACAGAGTAGCAGAAATCAGAAACCTTAAAGTAATGTGGGATGCTTTAGGCAAGGCAATTATGAACATTTAAGGCAATTACATAAACAAGATATATAAGGGGATGGGAGAGTTCCTGTCCCCAAATATGAAAGGAGTATAGAACATGAATACAGCAATGAAAAGAGAAATAGTAGATTTCAGTATAAAGGTAGAAAATGGAGTAGTGAAAGAGATAGGGAAAAGCTATGTAGCCATGCCAGAGGTACACTTCAAAGGCGGTTCTATCAAGTGGTACGAAGAAAAAGGCTTTAATCTTGGTACGTTACAAACAGGTAGTGTTAATCTTGCGGATAATATTTTACAGCTTAACATTGACATTACTAACGTATCCTATCGTATGAATCAGACACTTGAGCAGGTGATTGAAGAAGCAAAGAAAGATTATTCCAATATGATTAAGGAATTCAACGAAAAAGAGAACAAACAGCACCCTTATACATGGAGCAATAAACCTGTTATCAGAGACTTCATTTCCTTACTTGTTACATTCCATGCAAAAGCTAAGTCTTTCCAGTCTGTTCTTTCGGTTGGCTTTCATGATGCAGATAATGACTCTATGGAGACAGAGGGCAGTATTTTTATGGATTTATCCAGTTATGCAACAGAATTAAAAGACATGGCAAGGAAAGCACTGGAAGAAAGATTTTTCTAAGATAATAAGGCTTGTGGTGGGTGCAATTCTGTACCTACCATGCATAGAAAGAGGTAGGACATGAAAACGTGGAAGGTAAGAACGGAAAGCGGAAACATAGGAAAGATAAAGCTAGATGAGTATTCAGTATATGTTACAGAGGAAAATATCACAGTTAATATTGATATAGTACAAATGTCGGTTGCTATTAAGAATGAATTAATGAGAGCGGTAGAGACAGCAAAGAAGCATGAGAGTAAAGAACTGTCACAGCTTAGTAAAAGGTACGGGAGAAATGTGTATTCTGTATGGAGCGATAAGCCTGTAAAGTTTGTTTATCTTTGTATTACATACTGTGCAGGAGATTCAGTTAAGCATTATATCATTATGGGTTTTGAAGATGCAGAAAATAATTGTCTGACAGCGGAGTGTAAGTTAGCAGTAGTTCCACTAAGTTGCATGAGAAAAATCAAGGAAAGAATCATTTCCAGAATATACAATCATTTTATTTAAGAGAGGGGAAGAATCATGGCTTTAGTAATTACAAATGGAGAGTATTATGCAGTACCTAATAGAAACGGTGGAGTAAATAAAACCAATGATATAACAGAAGCACAAGTATTTTCTAATGTTAATACCGCAGCGGAAAAATTAAAGAAACACAAAGGATACTTAAAGGGATATTATGTTTGGGATACAGAAGGAGAAACAATGCAGCCAAAACGAATCAGAATAAAAAGAAAACATTTTTCGCAAGAAGTAAGAAAGTTACTCTATCAGCAGGCAGAAGGAAAATGTGCGTTATGCGGTAAGAAGATTACTTTTGACGAAATGGAATTAGATCACATTATCCCAATCTCAATGGGTGGAGCGGATGAAGTGGAAAACTTACAGGTATGTTGTATGCCTGATAATCGTTACAAAGCTAATATACTACCTTCTGATTTCTTCAATAGAATATCTGACATATTTCTGTATCAAATGGATAAGAAGTATAAAGATGATATTCGTTGGAAATATTGCAGAGGAATGATAATGGAATTGTTATAGCAGGAACAGGCATCAACGGAAAAAATTTCGGTTGGTGCTTGTGTTATGGAGCGGAAAACTGGTATAATATTAACATAAATAAAATAGAAAGGGGCGAGGATATGAACATCAATAAGCGAGATATTATTTTACATTTTTCACAGCAGGTAAAATCAATTCTTGGAGATAAATTAGATAAAGTAATTTTATATGGTTCTTATGCCAGAGGGGATTATAACGAGCATTCCGATGTAGATATTATGATTCTCACTACCCTTACAGATGAAGAAATAGAAGAAGTAGAAACGGAAATATTTGATTTAGCTTTCGATTTTCAAATGGATTATGATATAGATATAAGCGTTGTAATTCAAAACAAGGAACGGTTTAATTACTGGTTAGGAGCATTACCATTTTATAATAATGTCCAGAAAGAGGGGATTGTATTAAATGGATGAAAGCAAAGAAAACAATAGAAAGTTTGTTTGGAATATGATATACACAGAATAGGTGTTAGATATGTTAGCAATGGTAAAAAATCAGTATGGAAACGTTGTAGATTTAGAAAAGTATTCTAATGATGGCAGATTAACAGAACCTTCTAATAACAAGAGATATGAGTGGAGAAAGATGATAAAATTGGTTGAAAGACGGGGAAGAACATTAACAGAAAAAGAATCTGAGAAATTTAGAATCAAATAGCAGAAAAGAGTATAATTATTTTGATGTTTTCTATATGATTTATTCAGAATAATTATGCTTTTGCTATATTTTCATAGTAAATTACTTCACTATTATGCCCCAGTCAAATAGAATGTTAAAGGAAATTATTTACAATTAGAAACTAAGAAGATTCTCGAACACGTTTCCGAAAATAGTAAGTAAATGAGTGGAGCGGAAATGGTGTGGAAAAGGTAGGAAATTACAGGAAAATATTAAGGTGAGATAGGTAGATAGAAAAATAGTAATGATTCCTATTTTGGACAAATTTCTTGTTCGCATGGGAAATATAGGTGAGTTCGAGAAGAGGAAACATTAAAAATTCCTTATAAATACTACAAAAAGTGAAAGGAGGATTTTATGTCAAAATCAATAGAAAATTATATAAAACAGGAAAAAATAGACGGAAAAATATATAATATGCCTCCTTCTGCTAATTATCGCCATAGTATAGTAAATGGAAATATATATGTAAAATTACGAGAAGGCTTAAAAGGTAGTTTATACCTTACATTCATGGAGAATCTGGATTACAGATACCATGCGGAGGAAAGTGATGATTATGTTATTCCAGATGTTATGGTTATCTGTGACCGTAAACATTTAAAAGGAAGTGCTTATACAGGTGTTCCACGTTTTATTGTAGAGACTTTATCACTTGCGACCGCCCTAAATGATAAGACTATTAAGAAAGATATATACCAAAACGCAGGTGTAAGTGAATACTGGATTGTATCACCGAAAGAAAGAGCGGTGGAAATATATCATCTGGAAGATGGGATGTATGTCTTGAAGAATCTGTATATATTACAGGATGATGCCGAAGAAGATTATAATGCAGATACTATAATTACAGTGAGGGATTTTCCACATATCACAATGACTATTGCAGAAGTATTTGAGAATGTAGAATAGAGGTGTAATATCTTTTAGGTTTTGGGCAAATCTGTCCAAAAGGCTTAATTTGAGCCATTAAAATAGGAGGTGCAGCCATATGTATATTATGGATGGAATTGTATATGCAGGAGAACCAACAGAAAGCCTAGAAGTAACAAAAGTAAAACCATTAGATGATATGATAATGCTGATTACATTTTCTAATGGAGAAACAAAGTTGTTTGATGCAACCATATTAACAGGGCAAGTATATGAACCATTGAAGGATGATAAGATTTTTAAAAATCTTGTAATAGAATACGGAGTTGTTACATGGAATGATGGAGATATTGATTGTTCTCCAGAATATATGTATAAAAATAGTTATGAGTATCCAGAAGTTGCGCGCTTCTAGGATGCAGGAAAGTATAAAAATAAAAGCTCTCTGGAAAATATCCAGAGGGCTTATTTTAATTTTTATTTGAGCTTCTTAGTTTGAATAATTCTTCCTTAAGTTTTTTGTTTTCTTCCTCTAAATCTTTGTATTTATTAAAATATTCAGTGGATTCTTCTTCACTATTTTTATATTCGATGATATAATAACGGCATTGTTTGTAAACTGTATCGAAATGGATACAGAGTTGCTTAATAATATATAGATATTGTTCTTCAGATAGTCCAGTAGCAGTGGTTATATCAGAATAATTTTCAGTATATCCTTCATCAGAAGGTGAAGATACGTATTTTACTTTCATCGGAAAAGGATCATCTCCAATATAAACTCGATGGTTTTCCCACATTAAATAATCTTCAGGCTCGTAATGTAGAATAACTTGTTCAATATTAGAATAAGGATATTCATTTAAAGGTTTTACAATTGTGCGTGGAACAATAATATGATCGTCATTTAGTTTCTCTTGTAGATAAGAAAGTTCAGCACTTGTTATATATGGAATGTCTATACCATAATCTTCGTTATATTCTGCCAATATATCATAGCTAGTTTTTATAATTAAATATAAATTTTTCAATGATACTTCATCATTAAACAAAGTAGCAACATCAGAAATTGCTCTATTAATCCAGTATATGACAAAAGAATGCCAATACTTTATCGTTTTTTTTAGGTCAGCTTTTATATCCTCGATAGGTAAATCAATTAATTTCCTAACATTGTTATTAAAATTTTTCGTGGCAAACCAAAGATGCCCATGTATCTGTGAAAATACAAGGTGTTCAGCAAAATCTATGATTTCTCCAGTCTCGTCTATAATATTATTTTTAAGTTCTGCATTAATTTCTCCAATTTTAATATTGAGATATTCATAAGCCTGTTCATAAGAGGTATTTTTAATTATCATAAATGCCTTGGTTAAATCTACTGTTTTTACCGTTTTTAATCTACCATTTTCAACTTGTGATAACCAAGATTTTGTTCTTCCAATTTGTTCAGATATATAATCAGCAGTTAGTTTTGAGCCAGACATTTTTTTGGATTTTCTTTCAAAGGATATGAAATTTCTAATTGCATCATTCAACTTTATCTTTTTATCTAACATATAAATAATCACTCCTTATAAAAATAATAATACGAAAATGGGCTTTTTTCAAGAAAAAATAATAAAATGAGCAAAAAATAAGTTAAAAATAATACAAAATAATACGATATTCAAAAAAATCATACAAATGCTTGACAGATGCAATTTTTAGGAGTATTATAACCTCATGACAACAAAGCAACCTTACAATACAGGAAAGGAAAGCTAAACAATATAACTATTTGGTATTTATATACCAAATAAAAACCAAACAAATATTCGAAAAATAATTGACAGAACATAAGTTCTGTGCTAACATAAAAAAAGGAACCAAAATGTTTGGTAGACACTTTGGTTCCTGAAAATTCGGTAAGAAGAATGTTGGTAGCATTCTCTACCTTATGTATGTACAGATTATCACGAATAGAAAATCTATACTATATGTAAGCAATATAAGTATATCATTTTTTTCGATTCGTGGCAAGTCTGCCATGTTATTTTCCAACAAAAACTTAAAAACAAACAAGAGAACAACAGGAAGAGTCTATATTTTTATAGCCTGTCATACAGGTCTATTTGTTGTACTCGAAAAGCATTGTACATTGATAATTCTATACAGAAAGTATTAATAAGGGCTGAAAAAGCCTATATATTTTTACCTGTCAGTGAACTGATTCAATACGAATAATAAAAAGGGAGACAGCAGATAAGTAAAGTATAGACTACCAGTTATTTACTGATAAGAAAGAGGTGAATGATTTTGGAATTGAATAGACAGGAATATGCCTATTTAAAAGTTTTAAAAAGCCATAACTGCGTAACTCCATACGAAAGTATGACACTAAAGGAAATCATGCATTTTGCAGGAGGGACTAGAGTTACAGCATATCGCAAGTTGAAGAGAATCTGCAAATTGGGTTATATGAAAAAAGGATGTAAGTCTGCACAGGCTGATACATATTACATCACAAAAGAGGGGCTTGCAATTTTCGAAAGAGAGGTAAATTAAATATGTTAAAAAATGAAGTTGCGATTATTGGAGCAGGACTTGGAGGAACAACAGTTGCATATGGATTTCAGCAAAGGAATTATAACGCAGCATTGATTAACGGGTCAACACAGGATAATGAAACCTTACCAGACGCAAAAAATGTTATGGTTCTGGAAGGATATGACGGATTAGCAGGTGACAGAGGTTTAGCCTTCAATGCCTTGAAAGATAATAATGTTATCATTAAAAAGATTTTAGATATTAAAGAGAAGATTGTTGTATGTATTGCATCAGGTGGTGGTACAACAGGATCAGGTGTAATACCTCATATCTGCACCCTTCTTTCAGAAGAAAAGATTGTGGTAGCGGTATTATTGATGCCCCGAAAGGATGAGTCAATCCAGAAGAGGCTTAATGCTTATAATACAGCAAAAGAGTTAATGAAAATCGAAGATATGGGGGCAATAATCTTTGTAAACAATGAAGCCTATTCTGACTTAGGTAAAATAAATGCAGTTCTTATTAATATGCTGGACAGTTTCTTTTCTGACAATTCTTCGTCCAGTGGTTCCAATTTTGATGATTCAGAAAAAATAAAAATGTTAAAAGACAGAGGTGCTTTTCTTCTTTCTGTTCTTTCCGATAAAAATGCAGAGGGCGAAAAGGTTACTACACAAAGTATGGTAAATGCCCTTACTGCAAAAAATATCTTCCTACCTATTAATAATGATGGGATTGTGGGAAATATTGGAATTGTAAATCAGGGCAAAAATAATATTAATGAGCATGAGATTGAGAAAGCAATCGGTACACCAGAAAACGTATTCATTGGACATAATGGAGCGGTTAATATTGCGTGTGCTTCGGGACTGTCTTTCCCTACCGAATATATCAGTAAGCTTGGAAAAGATGCATTGCAGGAACAGAAGAAACGATTAGAGAAGCGAAAAGGTTTTTCTTTATTAGATGATTTAGAAGAAATTCCGCAACCAGAACAGCCAGAGAAAAAGAGTAAAAATAAGAGAACATCAATGAGTTTTGAATTATTACAGAATTTATAAATTGAACAGATAAGTAAAGTTTAGTACACAACAACATTACATATAAGCAACATATAACACAAGAATTATTAACAACTAAGGTAGGGATAAGGACAATACCGCTCCCTACCACATTATAAGAGAAAAGGAGATTTACCTATAAGAACATTAACATTAGAAGAATTAGGAAGAGAGCTTGGAGACAAGGAATGGACATTGGAAAGTAAGCATGAGTATGAAGCTGCAATCTTAATTGAAATGGAAAAAGCAACAGGATTCTATGAGGAAGATTGTGAGGAATTAACTTTTACGGCAGGTAATAGATTAAGGGATGGTCTTGGTTCATTACGCATTACTAAGCCTATGGTATACGGAATTACAGAGCAGGATGGAATTTATACAGTGACTTTCACTGATTCCATAGATGATATTGAAATTACAGAATGGGAGCCACTACCAGTACAGCAGAATAAAACTGTTGATGTAGAGGAATTTTTCAAAGTCCTTGAAGATGCTAAGAAAAAGAGTGCAGAATATTTCCTTCATTTGAATTCTGGCAATCTGGAGGAAAAAGCAGGTGCAAATGATAGTGTTGAATTAGCAGATGCATATTTCACAAAATATGAAGTGTTGTCAGGAATGTTACTTGCTTTTTCTAATAGTAATAGACCACCAATCAATCATAAAGAAGATGGAACACCGTTATATTCCGTTGATTCTAACACAGATTTATTTATCAAGATGGATAAAGTAGTCCATATTGAAGAAGCAGCGAATACTGAGGATTGGTTTGTTTTCCCTGTTAAAAGAATGTTTCATATCTATATGAACACAGGAAATGTCGTAACTGTAGGAATTTTTTATAATAACTAAGAGAATGACATATAGAGACAACTAAAAGGGTGTATCTACTTCTGGATATACCCTACAAAATAAGCGATAAATAAGGGGTAAAATCAATGAAATACATTGCAACAACAGAAAAGGTGTGGGAACTTTTAAAATCCAATACAACAGAAATAACGAAGGTAATTGCTACGGATGGTGACTATAAAGACACAGTGATAGATGAAAATATTTTCATGGAAAACATGGAATTCCTTATGGAATCAGGATGCCTTGTAAATTGTATAGGATGGCATTATGACAGACCATATTCTTGGAAGGATATTCCAGAGCAGGAATGGGTACTTACAACAGGAAAGATGAACTGTGAAATAGAAAATTTTCTAACGATTTATTTAAAAGTGAAATATGCAATGGCAACGGAAAAAATACTTAGGTTAGAAGATTGTTAAAAAAGGAGATAAAAACCATGAGAACACCCGCTATGTACACAAAAAATTTAAAGAATCATATCATTACAACACAGATGCTTTTAGATTGCTTGTTCAGTGTAAATAAACGAGCCAAAAACTATCGAGATCAAGAGAGAAAATATCGTCATATGCGATATGACTATTACGATAATGAAGAAAAAAATCGTTCCAAGAAAGAGGAGTATTATCGTAAAAAAGATTTAATGTTATCTATCATTGAGCCAGTATGTATCCATAGAGAGGTATTCGAACGCTCATGGAGAGAACGAATTTATGATTATGATGATGAATACTGGCAGTATTATGAACAGGGAGGATTCGTACATACAGGTGGATATTGGGATAATGAATTAAAAGAATATGTAGAATTTGGAGATGTGATTAGAGAAGAAAAAGATTATAGATATTATCTTTTTTATGATTTAGGTGGAAATCATACGTTCCATACTCCAATAGATGATATTCCTAAAAAATATGAATATTTACAGATAATAGATATAGACGAATTGTGTACCTATGGACATGAGGTAGAAGATTTGATTTCAACTCAATTTGTAAAGAAAGTAATTGAACTGATTGAGTCTGGCGAATATGAATTTGTAGCATAAAATTTAAAATTTAGGAGGAAACGAATATGCAGGGAACAGTAAAAAATTTTGGGAAAAGTTATGGATTTATTTGTGGAGAGAATGATAAAGAGTATTTTGTTCATTATTCCAATTTAAAAGCAGGTTATAAAAGGCTTCATTCGGGAGATTATGTGGAGTTTACACCAGAAGAAAATGATAAGGGACTCATTGCAGTAAATGTTGTGCCAGTGCTTACTTTGAAAATGATGAAAGATAAAGCACGAAAAGAGAATTTATATTTGAAGCCACGAAAAGATATGTTTGGAATAACAGTCTGGTTGGTTGTAGATCAAAACGATGTTATTCAAGCAGGCGAACAAGAAGGAATGAGTCTTAGAGAGTTGAATGAGTATTTCAGTTAGAAAATTACGAACAGGAGGAGAAGTGGATGTTAATTGAAGAAAAAATATTAGATAATATTGGGAAAATTGGACAAATTAATATTGAAAAAGCTAAAAACATGGGAAGGAAATTCTTTATAGGTAGAATTTGTATAACAGATGGGATTAGACGTATGGGATACTCGGAGGAATCTCCAGAATTGAATGAGTTGTTTGAGAAGTTTATTAAATGTGATTGGGGAGAGGGACGGGAAGATGCTCAAATTAATGAAATTGCAATAGCTACAGGATATGGGGATGTAATGGGAGTATATAGTCTTAATGGTAAAAAAATTTGGATTAAAACAGATTTAGATGAAATCACTCAGACAACAATTTTTCTTCCCGAAGAATGGTAGGGATTATTCTACAAATAAAATTTGCCGTTAAGAAAGGGTAGTAATGGAGAAAAAGAAAAGAATTTCGGACATCATAACAAAAGAAGAAGTAAGTAAATGGGAAATTGGAAGTAATATTTTGGTATCTGCACCTATGGGAGCAGGAAAAAGTTATTTTTGTAAAAATACTCTTTATGAATTGGCAAAAGAGGTAAATGGGAGAATTTTAATGCTAATTCATAGGTCAAATTGTGTGGAACAGTTTAAATATGAAATAGAGAGAGATGGGAAAGCAGATGTTATAGATGTTAGAACATATCAATCATTAGAATACGGGAGCCTACATAATACTAAAAATCAAATTAATTTGTCTGATTATAAATATATTGTATCAGATGAATTTCATTATTTTTTCAACGATAGTAGTTTCAACAATAAAACCGCAATATCTTTTCAAATGATTATGAATAGCACAGATACAATTCATATATTTATGTCAGCTACAGGTGAACATATGACAAGATATATGGAAAAATATATAAAAGAAAACAACTTAAAGGAAGCAATAGAATATGAAATTCCATTTGATTTTTCTTTTATAAGACAGCTTACGTTTTTTCATAAGGATGTGACTATGGAAGAATTTATAAAAGAAGGAATTGAGCAAGGTGATAAAGGTATTTTTTTCATACAATCAGCCGAAAAAGCTTATAAGCTTTATTCTAAATTTAAGAAACATTGCGTGTTTAATTGTAGTGCTAATAATAAGAAATATTATAAATATGTCGATGAAGATACAATAAAAAACATACTAAAAAATGAAAGGTTCGAGGAACAATTCTTAATTACAACATCTTGCTTTGATGCAGGTATTAATATTATAGACCGAGAAGTAAAGCATATTGTTATTGATATAGTAGATATAGGTTCGTTAATTCAATGTATGGGAAGAAAAAGAATTCAAGATAAAGAAGATGATGTAAATATATACATTAAAATTATTAATAATCAAAAATTGGCTGGATTAAGAAGAAGTATTCAACAAAAAGTTGAAATGGCTGATTTTTACATAAAAAGTGATTATTCTGTAGAACAGTTATTAAAAAAATATCCACGGGAAAATGATGTAAATAATATTTTGTATGATGTTCTTTTATATGATGTTGATGGGAATATTATTGCCAATTCATATACTAAAAAAGTGAATGAGCTAATGTATTTTAAGAAAAAGGAGGACATATTAGATTATGGAATCATGATGGAGGAGTATGGTAAATTTGGATATTGTAAATTTTTGGCTAGAATATTTGGATATTTTAATGAAGAAACAGGAGCTTATAATTATAGGATGATAAAAGAAGAATATGAATTAAACGAATATTTAGAGCGGATAGTTCAAAATGAAAATGTTTTTTTACAGATTAAGGACAGAAAAGAATTAATAGAAAAAATTAATGCTAGACAAGATGGAAAATTATTGAAAAAAGTTTCTACTTTGAATCAAGTATTAGAAGAAAAAGAATTAGATTACAGAATAAAACAATTTGCAACGACAAGATATTTAACGGATAAATTTGGAAATAAAAAGAAAAAGATATATAAACACGCATGGAAAGTAGTTAGATTTTAATTAATGACTGTTTTTTGGATAGCGATAATTTCACTTTTAATTGCTTGACTACCTTTTTTGGGAGTCTTCTCTATTAAAAGCTTTACGCCTGTTTTGGGTAGTCAAAATATTTTGTTGAGAATTATTTTTAAAATCAAATTAAAGAATGTCCCCTTTTCTCTAATACATATATAGGAAATAGGAGACAAAAATAAGAAAGGTTATTACAAGGTTAATTAATTTTAGGGGACACTTTCCTAATAATATTATATTAGAAAACCGTCCCCAAAAAATAATCAGATAAAACAGGTAAGAAAGGTCATTATAAAATTAAATAAGTTTTGGGTGGGATTTCCTAATATATATATATTAGAAAAACCACCCCAAAAATAATCAGATAAAACGGATAAGAAAGGTTATTACAAAATTAATTAATTTTATAAATATATAAATAATCTACTTAAAAGAATAAATCCAGAATGTGTCATATTTTTTATGTTTCGTAGCGTAAGCGGAGAAATGTAAAAAATTGCACATTTTGATGCTACTAATTCTCTGTTCACAAGCTTGCTTGTGGGCAGAAATTAGTAGTCTACTGTCAGAGACATAAGATGCAAACAGAAAGGCGAACACATATGTATAGAAAAAAGATACAACATGAGAAAGAGAATTTGTCCAATAGATTGATCAGTGAAGAACTGATATATGCCTGTTTAATGACTTGCGAAAAGGTTATCAGTAAGAATGCATATTTAGAAAAGAAATGGGGCAAATGGTATGAGGGTCTTACTGGATCTGCTGATGATAGTAACTATAGAGCAGAGAGACTTACATGGATGGAGTATAGAAAGAAATTACAATTCCTGCTACTGACTAAATATTCTATAAAAGAAATTATTCAGAATACAAAGTCAACAAAAGTATATACGGATACCGCTCCTAAGACATTAGTAAAATCAGTTATTGAACTGATTGACAGTAAGGAGTATGAATTGATTTTTTAGTAATAAAGAACATATCAATAAATATTAAAAAAGGAAGAGAGAATTATATATTAGGGGGCTAACCTAACAGAAATCCACAAAGTCTTACACGCAGATGCTACGATTCCCTTTCGGGGGAATCTTGCATCTTGCTAGTGCGACTTGTTGTGTCTGTTCTGTCAGTCCGTTCACCGCCCCCTAAAACCCCTGTGAAATATTATTAATTATACAATTTTTAAAGGAGAATTTTCTAATGGCAAATAAAAAGAATGAAATTTGTTTCTTATGTGGGAAAACAAAAAATCAAACAGATAGATTGATAAAGGGAAAATATGGATATATTTGCGGTGATTGTATTAGTGCTGCATCAGATTTAATCTTAGAAGAAGAACAGCAAAGTATTTCAAATGATGTACAACTTGCAACACCTTCACAGATTAAAGCACATTTAGATAAATATGTTATTGGACAGGAAGAAGCAAAGAGAACATTATCTGTTGCTGTTTACAATCATTATAAAAGACTTAATCAGAATAGAAAATCAGATGTAGAAATCCAAAAGTCAAACATTCTTATGATTGGTTCTACAGGGAGCGGTAAAACATATCTGGCTCAAAGCTTGGCTAAATTTCTAAATGTTCCGTTTGCTATTGCAGATGCAACTATACTCACACAGGCAGGTTATGTTGGCGATGATGTTGAGACAATGTTGCGTACTCTGATTGAAAATGCGGATTATGATATTGAAAAAGCACAGCAAGGCATTATTTATGTAGATGAGATTGATAAAATCGCTCGGAAGGGTGAAAACACTTCTATTACAAGGGATGTTTCTGGTGAGGGAGTACAGCAGGCTTTATTGAAAATTTTAGAGGGAACAATATCGGAAGTTCCTGTTGTTGGCGGTAGAAAACATCCACAGGCTCAGACTACCAAGCTAGATACTTCAAATATTTTATTTATCTGTGGCGGTGCATTTGATGGTATTGAAAAGATTATAGGAAAAAAAGAACAATATAATTCTATAGGATTTTCTGCAAATATTTCCGATAAAAAGAATGATGGAGCAGATTTATCACAAGTGGAACAGCATGACCTTGTAAAGTATGGTTTGATGCCTGAACTGATTGGAAGATTACCTATTCTTGTTACGCTTAATCCATTATTAGAGGAAGACTTGGTGCGTATTTTGACAGAACCGAAAAATGCAATCGTAAAACAGTATAAGGAATTACTTTCAATGGATGGTGTAAAGTTAGAGTTTGAAGATATGGCACTGAAAAAAATTGCAGAGCTGGCTATTAAAAGAGGTACAGGTGCAAGGGGATTACGTTCTATCATTGAGAAATCTATGCAGAAAATTATGTTTGATGTTCCAGATATGAAGGATGTAGAAAAGGTTGTGGTTACAAAACAATGTATAGAAGGAAAGACAGATGCACTTGTAATTGGTAAAAAACAAATTGCCTAAGTGGAAGAACAGATTCACTTAGAGATAATGAGAAGGGGATATACATGGATAATAATTTTACAGTGACAGAAGGAAACAAAAATGCAGCGGATATAAAGAGAATTAAAAGAGTGATTGTTAATTATGATGCCTGGATGAGACAATACTTTAATACAGTCAATCAATTATTTGATGAAAAAGGAGAAATGAATAATTGGACGCAACATGATTTAATGAAGTTTGCTTTACAGGCAACAAAGTACATAAACGCAGCTCTTGACATAAAACACGAAAATATGAGGGAAAATCCAAGCTATGACATGGCTTTAGAAGAAAAGAAAAAATCCTTTGCCTTGATTGACAGCTTATTTGGAGTAATTGGAAGAATTAAGTTAAAAAATCTGATTAAGGTATTTCCTGTCACAAAGGATTTCGATGGAGCAAAATATGAATGTAAGGACTATTTTTATACGATGAATGTGTTGAGAGAAAAAGGACTTGATAATGCTGTGGGAAAAGATGGTGTATTTGAACTGTTATGGGATTATCAGAATGATGCTTTAGGGGATATTTTTAGCTTTTTCCTAAGCTGCATGAGTACAATTCATAGAGAACAAACAGGCATGGGAATAGCAGAAGAATTCTTTAATAAACAGGGAGTCTCAATGAGTTCCATAGATTTTGAGAAAGGAATTATAGTTGATGATAATGGGAAAATAGCAAAGATAAGTGATAAGCCTTCTTATTTACAGGTGGTGAAGTAGGGGTGAAAAGCACATGGGAAATAAAACTAAAACTTATAGATAAGTGAAAGGAAATTATATGGAAAAAACAATAAGCAAAACTCCAATGATTACCGCAGATTATTTCTCCGAGGAAGGTTTAATAAAGCAGGTAGGGCTTGCTAAATGCTGGTGGAATCAGATAATTTTAAAAGAACTTATAGATAATGCGTTAGATGCAATTGAACCGTTGAAAAAGAAAGAAATTCATATTGAAATAAATACAGAAAGATTGGGGATTTATGATAATGGAAGCGGAATTAAGAAAGATATTGTTAAGAGTATCTATGATTTTAACAATTATGTGAGTCAGAATAGAAACTATATTACCGCTTCCAGAGGAAAACAAGGGAATGGATTAAAAACGATTATTAGTATCTGCTATTTGAATAAATATCGCTTGCTATGGCATACGGCAGAAGGAATTGTGATGGAAGGGATTATTAATCCAGAACAATTGAGATACGGTAAAGTAGATGTAAATTTTAAAGAATTGGGTAAAACTGAAAAAAGAGGAATTGAAATTATAGGATTTGATAAAAATGATGTTTCACTTTGTTATTATTTCTTTTGTGATTTTGTTGAATGTAATCCAGACGTTTCCTTTTATTTGAACTATATGGGAGAAACTATAGAGCATATATCTCAGAGTGAAGCAGTTGATAAATCTCAAAATATTTCTATTGCATATTATGACTATAATTCATATCAGAATTTCATAATTAACACACAGGATGGAAATACGACTTATAAGAAATTTTTGGAAAATGTATTTGGAACAAGAATTAAAAATAAAAGTACGATTAAGTCGAAAATAAAAGATATTGATTTTAACAGTGATGAATTTATATCAGATTTCCTTATGTTGAGGGAAGACCAAGCAACTAAAAAATATACATTGCTCAAAAAACAATTAATAGGTCTGGAGAATGTTTTGACTACAACTATAAAAATTATAGATAACAATGTATCTAAAGGTATAAATGATAAGGAAATTCCTTGTATTATAGAATTTTCTGTTAAGAAAAATACCTTTAAAAATAATGCCGACAGAAAAAATAGTAGTGTTAAATGTTACGTTAATAATTCTGTTACATATCGTGGAGGAGAAAGTATAGCTTTTGAGGGTGACTGGTATCATGTAGGGAACAAAGATGTATATGGAGCAGATTTGTATGAATTGTTGTATCAAATGAATAATTTTTCTTTTGTGGTTCATGTTATTTCACCCTATTTAAAATATATGGATGCAGGTAAAACTCGTATAGATATTAGTAGCTTTATTCAAAGCTTTCTCGAAAAATTGAATAAAGCTATTGCAAAAGAAAATCGAAAATTTAGTTCTGGCAATAAGAGGGTAAATAATAGAGCTATCATGAGAGAGTATGTGACACAGGCTTTCAATTTAGCAAGTGATAATGGACGATATGCGATTACTGCCCGTCAGATATGGTATAAAATGAGAGAAATATCGGGGATAGAAGAGAAGAAAAATACTTATACAGATTTTACACAAAATATTTTAACTGAATGGATAGACGATAATCCAGAATTTGAGGATAAAGTTAATTTTAGCGATAGGGGAAATTTCTATGTTAATGGTTCGCAAAATGGATTAGGTACGGCAAATGTAAGAAATTTTCTGAATCAAATTGGAACAGCACAGAATGTTTTCAAATGCTATGGTGGAATAAATAGTAATATCCATATAGAGCCAGACTTTGATTTGAAATATAAGTATGACAAGGTACTTTATATAGAAAAAACAGGATTTGATGCAATTTTTAAGGCAGAGAAGATTGGGGAAAAATATAATATGATTATTGTCTCAGGACAAGGATTTTCAACTAGAGCCGCAAAAACATTATTATATCAATTCCAACAAATGGGAATGAAATTATATTGTCTCCATGATTTAGATATATCGGGAATCTATATATTGGAATCATTTGCAACACCAAATAAAAAATTTAAGAATACAATTTATATGGAAAACTTGGGAGTGACTTTTGCGGATATTCAAAAATACAATATTGTGCCTGAGATTGTAGAGAAGAAAAAAGAAGATATAGCAAAACTTGAAAATCTTCCTTCTGAATATAAAGAGTTTTTTGACACAGGTACTTCTTTTAGAAGAGTAGAATTGAATGCTTTTACAACGGCACAGATTCTTGAAATTATTGATAATAAGCTGTCAAATGTTAATAATCTTCCAACTATTAATTTGGAGGAAACTCTAAGTATAGACCATAATGCTATTAAGGAAACGGCTTTTATGAGATTGGTTTCTGAAAAATATAAAAAGCAGCTTAGTGATATTTACGTCCCGATTGATTTGTCGGAGTACACAGCAAAATATACAGTTAAGGCAGCCAAGAATGAGATACCAGAGCTTGAAGAACATTTAATTCAACAGTATCAGGAAGTGATTGCAAATAAACTTAACATTTCTTAAAAGAAACATAACTTGTTCTATCAAAATAAAAAGGTTAAGTTTCGATTTGGTGATACAGGATATTTCTAGCGTTTATTTTACGGTGAAGAGCGGAGGATTACGGTAAAAAACGGCATTACAATATTCTGCGACAACACATCCCAGTGTTATCGTGGAATTTATGCTTAAATTTCTTAAAAATTAGCCGATGAAATCGCTCTTTCATTTGTTTAAAAATTCGTATATAGCAACGGTATTTTTAATGCTATTTGCTCTTAAATCCATTTTAATTTTCCAGAGGTTTCATTCTCATACTGAAATATTACGAGAGCAAATAGACATTGATTCATGGGGAAAAGGTAGGTGATATAGACAAAACATTTCTAAAAAACAGATATACACAAAATAAATAACGGAAGGATGATTATTATAGCAGCACGGATGAAATTAGAATTTGAAAGATGTCAAGTTTATAAATTGAATATCTCAACCTGTCTTACAGAGCAGGAGCAGGAATATTACAATTTTTATTGTGAGGGAATCAGCGGTAAACAGTTAAAAGAAAGATTAGGAGTGCAGTATCCGACTCCCGACCGCTTATCAGAAGAATTTCATATTACTTATGAAGAATCAATAGGACTGTTAAATTCTCAATTTGATAAGAAACAGTTCAAACCATTTCTTTGTAATGAGATTAAAAAATTCCCAGAAGATACAATTCGTGAGATTCGGAAGAGTGCAATATATTTTTGTGATGAAGAAGGGAACCTTACGGATACCATTAAAGATGAAAAGCGGATTGTTTGGTTTGAGAATGAATGTGTCAGAAGATGCAATGCTGATCTGTCAGATATACCGCTCCTGAATCAGTTTCTACTATTGAAATGTGGAAGTGAAGCACTCACAGGTGTATTAAGGCAGATTATAGAGCGAGGTGTTAATTTAGAAGGTAGACATTATATTTTTTATACATCAAGCACAGGACAGATGAAAGATTCAGAGATAACACTTGTTGAGGAAAATTATTGGAGAGAAAATAAGTATGCTCTTATGTGTGGACTAACCGAAGAACGTATTAATGCCAAAGGCGGCATTAATATGGGAAAGTTCTTTGCGGCGAAAGCGTTGAATATCTCTAATAGTGTTCTCTATGATTCTGGTTTTAGTATTGATGAGGTAATTATTGTACCTGATTTTGAAACTATGGTGCCAGGTATGGTTAATTATCTTAATGTAGATACATTGGATATTGAAGAGAAAATGATGGATATTCCGATTCAACATGCGGATGGAGCAGGAATCTTTATTCCCGGTACATTTCCTTGCAGTTGTCAAATTCGTGGTGGTTGGCTAAAGGGAGCGGTATTTCCATTTGATTTCCATAAGTTTATTAAAAAATATGAGTCTAAATTAAGTCCTGTAAATATGAAAGATGCATGGGGCGATTCACTTACAGTAGATGATTTCCTAAAAGCAAAAATTATTCTGACAGATAGCCAATTAAAAATGAGAAAATATTATGAGTCCATGCAGGAATACAGAGAGTGCTTTAAGAAATCAGGTTTATCTATCACAATTAATAATTGTTCTCATGTGCCACATGCAGAGGTGAAGGTAGCATACCAACCATTCCAGACTATTCCAAGAGAAAATCTCACAGATGAAGCTATTGAAAAATTGGCAGCGCAAACCGTTAAGTATATTAATGATGCGAAAACAAAGCCAGAAGTAGCATTAAAATTAATGGGAATTGAGATAGAAGCAAAGGAAAATAAGAGTGATAATAATGAAAATAAAATGAATGCCCTGTATACTTCCATATTAAAATATCCTGCTATGTTAAATGACATTCATGTGAAAAAAACAATGAAAAATGCTGTACAATCAATCAGGAAAGAAGCACAGGGATGTAAGCTGATTATGGATGGATTCTGGAGCTACATTTGCCCCGACTTATTTGCGTTCTGTGAATGGCTGTTTCTAGGAGAAGATGTGCCAAAGGGATTAGTACCAGAAGGATATATTTATAATCATAATTACGATGGCATTAATATAGAAGAAACTTGTTGCCTGCGTTATCCGCATCTGTCAGATTGTGAGCATGGAATTAGAAAAGTGTTGCAGTCAGAAAAATGTAAAGAGTGGTTTAGTGGAACAGATACCGTTGTAAGTTCTCATGACTTGATTTCTAAAGTTTTACAAGCTGATTGGGATGGAGATCATATCTGCCTTGTTCATGATAAAGCATTTCTTGATGTTTTGGATAGGAACAAGTATCCTTTGTTTTATGATATGACAAAAGCAGAACCAGCACAGATTACAAACGATGCTATTATGCTCTGTCTGACGAGTAGTTTTAATAATGAAAATATCGGTTATGTTTCTAATGCCATTACGAAAATATTTAATTCCGAAAAAGAACCTGACATTAAATTGGTAAGAATATTATGTGCATATAACAATTTTGTGATTGATTTTTTTAAAACACAAAAGGCTATGGACTTGAAAGAATATACATCAGAATATAATTTCTATAAGGATTCCAAGAAATATAAGTGTCCACATTTCTTCATGTATGCAAAAGGGAAAAAGCAGACTCAATGTGAAAAAATCAATGAACGGGGGAATATAGATAGGATTAGTCAGTATATTTCTGATAAGACTTCTGGAGGTATAACAAAAATAAAATACCCAGACGAAGGGGTATTCAATCCGCAGATGTTAATTGATATTGAAAAAGGTACGAATGAGAAAGATAAAAAATATAAAGTGGATAGGACATCGGAAAAGTATAAAAAATTAAAGCTACTTCTGGCAGAATTGAAACGAGAAAGAATGTATTTGTATAAAAAGATACAGGAAGATTTAGGCAAAAAAGAATCAGATACGGTGTTGTTTAGAATATACTGCATTTCGAAATTTAAAGAAATAATGGAAGACAGGAAGAAAATTGCCAATTATCTTGTGGATATTGAATATTATACAGAAGAAAATAAACAAGACAAGAAGGATATTCTTTGGAATTGTTTCGGGAATATTCTGTATAATAATTTGTGTAAAAATATCGAAAATGGCAAGGAGGTTCCATTCAAAAAAGACATGTATAAGTCTTCTTCCAAAAGAGAGCAGGAGATTAAAGAGAGCAGGGAAAAGATAAAGAAAGAGCAGGAAGAAATTGTCAAAATTCCAATTACAGAGGAACTATATAATTACTTTATGGGACTGATAACCAGAAAAAGATGCGAGAAAGATAGATATATTTTATACATACTATATGTTTTAATTGAGAGATTTAAAAAGAAATATGGAGATAAAAAGAATTATATCCGTCTTTACAAAGGAACAAGGCAAAAAGGGAAGATTACTGCTGCCACCCTTGATAATTGGTTAGAATCAAAATGCACACAAAAAGGATTGGAGCGGTTGGAAAAAAACGGTTACATAAAACAGGAAGAATGTCAGAAATATAAGAAGATTTCTTTATGTGAGCTGCCAATAGTGGAGGAGAAAGATTTACCACAAGAAAAGATATTATTCTACGCAAAATCCAATAATCCATTGTTAGATTTATGGAAATATAACGGAGATAGAAAAGTGAGGATATGTGAGATATGTGGTAGTAAATTTCTGGTGGTTGGTAATGCGAAAACCTGTACAGATAAATGTTCCACACTTTTGAGAAAAAGAAATAAAAATAAAGGGAGTATATAAAGGGAGGTGTTGTATATGATTCAAGTAAAGAATTATAGTTATTATTATGATAAAAAATATGATGACTTACTAATCACATTTAATGCACGTATACCAACATACTCTGATGAGGTTCATAATAACATTTATCTTATATATTCTGAGGAAGATGATAGTGTTATTGGAACACAGATTATGTATTTTAAGAAAAGGTCTTTAGAAACTTTGAAGAAATATTTACCAAGATTCTTATTTGATACTGTTGAAGAATTAAAGTTAGAAGTAGAATAGATAAGTGAATAGTTGGCTGAACCGACATAATTAGGAGATTCAGAAATATAATAGAGGGTCATTTTTGGTAGAAAAAATATACAGAAAATGACTCTCTTTTTTTTATTGAAGATTTAGTATAGGGAGGAGATAGGAATAAAAATATTCTAATTTTGCATATAAAAAATCTAATAGGAAAGGATAACAAAAAATGGATACATTAAGCAATATAGTAAGAAAATATCTTACCGAAAATGGAATCTCCGATAAATTTTTTGAGAGATATATTGGATGTCCACAATCTACTTGTAGTAAATGGTTTTCTCATAAAGCAAAATTGACACCAGAACAGCTGGAGAAAACACATGAATTTCTAAAGGGGAAACATATTAAAACGATTGAAGAAGTATTAAAGGGAGAGTGATTCATTATAGTAATGGTTGAATTCGATGAGGAAAGTTATACATATTTGATTCAGTTATTAAATGAAAAGTATTATAGAACAGAAGATGTGAGTGAATTAAAGCTGATAAATCATATCTATAAACAATTAAAATTCAAATCAGAATCGTGGTTATCTGCGATTCCATCAAAATAAATATTATTCTTACGGCAATTCTGCCGGAGTTTTCATAAATTAAAAATAAATAACCACAGGAAAGATTTTAATAACTTTAATCTTTTCTGTTTAGATATATGAAAGGAATTAAATATATGGAAAAAGTATCATTAAGAAATGTATATTTGGAAATTGGAAGGAAATGTAATTTAAAATGTAGACATTGTTGTAAGGGAGAGAGCGAGAATATTGCTATGTCCGATGAGGTAATGGATGCACTATTGGATAATGTGTATTTTATTGACGAACTTTTTATAACAGGTGGAGAGCCAATTTTATATACAGAAAGATTAGAAACTTTACTAAGAAAATGTAAAGATAAAAAGATAAAGGTTAATTATATAATAGTTATTAGTAACTGCACTATCAAGTCAGAAGAATTTGTGCGAGTGTTTAATGAGTGGGGTGAGTATACCACTTTCAAAAATAATAAACTTTCGGTTTCTAATGATATTTTCCATGAGGAATATCTGAAAGAACATCTACCATCGGTAAATCTGGAAGAAAATATAGAATGGTATAAAGAAAAATTACAATATTGTGGGGTAGAAAAAGCAGATAATATGTACTTGAATTTAAAAATCCAAGTCGTAGATGAAGGAAATGTAAATCAATGGACACAGGAAGAAAAAGAAGAATTCTTGAGAGTGGAAAAATTGGTTCAAGAAAAAAATGCTATGTGTATAGTACCTATTAGAGAAGTATGTCAAGGAAAAGAAAATCTCTGTGGATATGGATGTGTAAAAAATTGTATCTTTAGAACCCCATATATAAATGTCTATGGGAATATGCTTTTGGAGAGCTTTACTTCTTTCAAGAATCAGGATAATCCAAAAAATGAGATGGTGATGGGAAACATCTTGGAAAAAGATATATATACAATAGTTAAAGAATGGGATGAAAGTATAGATGAAACGAAAGATGCTTTTCAATTTGAAACAGAAAAGGATGATTTTTGGAATGGTATTTCGAAAAGAATGTCAGAAAGACTGTTAGAAGCAGATCAATTCTGTAAAAAAGGAGAGTTTGGGAAAGCAGAAGAAATTTTAGATAAAGTAGAAAAATATAATGAAGCTCTTTTAGAGGAAAGACAAAAAACATTAGATAGTGTAAAAAATACATTGGAAGAAGAGTTGAAAAATTGGAAACATCCTTTTGATTATTTAAAATATTTAGAAGAGAATGATCCACATATGTTTAAACAATTTGAGATATTAGAGAAGTTAAATGATCCTAGTATGTTTCAGAGCATTATAAAAGAATTGGAGAAATGTAGGGGTGTTTTAGAGGAACGGAAGAAATTCAATATACCGGGTAGCATTTTCGAAAAACCTATTAGAAATGATTTTACTGGGATTGTTGATTTGGCAACAAGAATAAAGTGTATGTGGGAATTTGCAAAACTATTTAAAAACATTAAGATGGATTAGAAAAGTGAGATAGCAAATAAATTGTGGAAGAAGAGTATCAGGATATCAAAGTTCTGGTACTCTTTTCTATTTGGAGAAAATTAAGAAAGGATATGATTGATTGACAGAAAAAGAAAAAATAATTATTCCAGTGTGGAGAAAAGTCACAATGACCGTTGAAGAAGCCGCTGCATACAGCAGTATAGGCATAAATAAAATACGAGAAATGTTGAAAATTCCAAATTGTCCATTTGTATTATATATAGGAAATAAAAAGTTAGTGAAGCGGAGAGAATTTGAAAATTATATTGAAGGAAATATTGAGTTATAGATTAAAAAAGAACATATGGACGATAGAGCCTTTTTGTAATAAAATAAATTTATTATATTAAGGCTCTTTTTAAAAGGAGGAATAATTGATGGGTAAGAGCCTGAAAGGAAAAGAATTAGGTACAGGAATTTCTCAAAGGAAAGACGGATTATATACAGCAAGATATACTAATAGACAGGGAGAAAGAAAACAGAAATATTTTAAAAAATTGCAGGAGTGTAGACAATGGCTGGCAGATCAACAGTATAAAGATGAATACGATTGTGCTGAAGCTGGCGAAGATATGACCGCTAATGCATGGTATAAATATTGGATGGAAGAAGTAAAGTCTCCTAATGTAAAGTGGGGTACATTAGAGAGTTATGATGAGATGTATCGCACACATATGCAAGGAATATTAGGAGAAATGAAAATGTCTAAGATTCTCCCTATACATTGCCAGAATGTTTTGAATGCTATGAGTAATTCTAAAAAGAGAAAGTATAAAAAGTCTACTATTAAAAAGGTCAGAACTTTCATGAAAGCCTTTTTCTCTGATGCGGTAGAATATCAAATAATAAAATCTAATCCAGTAACTAAACGAGTGTATTGTAAAAAGGGAGCGGAATCTACAGAAAGAAAACCATTAACAAGAGAAGAACAAATTCTATTTTTACAAGCGATGAAAGGTTATTTATACTATAATCCTTTTGCATTGATTTTACAGACAGGACTGCGATACAGTGAGTTGACAGGGTTACAATGGAATGATGTTGATTTTGAAAAGCGTATTATCCATGTGAGAAGAACATTAAGATATGATACGAAAACTCAAGGTTGGAGATGGGGTAGTACGAAATCAAAGTCTGGAACAAGAGATATTCCAATGACTGAGGAAGCTTATAATATTTTAAAAAATCAGAGAGAACAGAAAAACAAAGTGATTTCTTTGGAATTTGCTAATCTGGTATTTTTTAATAGAAAAGGTAACCCTACTTTATTTTCTGCGTATAATGGCAAATTATCTGAGATTGCAGATAAATTAAGTATTCAGAAGTTTTCAATTCACTCGTTAAGACATACATTTGCAACAAGGTGCATAGAAGGTGGTATGCGTCCCAAAACTCTGCAAAAAATTCTAGGTCATTCCACTCTTGCGATAACAATGGATAGATATGTACATGTAGTAGAAGATGAGCAACAAAAGGAAATGGAAAGTATACAAAGCTATCTTAAAGTCGTTGGATAAATTGGTGTAGTAATTGGTGTAAACATAATTTTGAACCGTTAAAAAGTCCAGTAAATATAATGCTTTTGCAGAAATCTGTACAATTTTTATAAAATTCGATGACTTTTTCCTGCTTTTTTGTGATATAATACCATTGTTAAAGTATAATCAATGCATAACTTACGATTGAACACAAGAGGGGAGACGGAATATGGGATTATTTAGTTTTGAGAGTAAACAAGTGAAAGAGTGGAAGAAACTTGCGAAATCTGGCGATATGGAGGCACAATATCATTTGGCAAGGGCATATGCAAATGGAAAAGGTGCAAGTATAAATATGAAAAGGGCAGTTGATTACTGTGTACAGTCTGCAGAACAGGAATATGCGCCGGCACAGGCACTCTTGGCACATTTTTATGGTTATGGAAAAGGTGTAGACAAGAATTATGAAGAGATGATTCACTGGGGAGAGAAAGCAGCTTTGCAGGGATACGCACAGGCACAGTATAATGTGGGTCGATGTTATGAACAGGGAAAGGGCAAGGAAAAGGATTTTGAAAAGGCAATGCATTGGTATATGTTAGCGGCACAGCAGGGAAGACCAGATGCAGCATATAAGTTGGGGCAATTTTATGAGCATGGACTTGGAGTAGAAGAAGACATTGAGAAAGCAGAAGAATGGTATAAAAAAGCTGCAGAAGAAGATACAGGGGATGACGCAGAGATTGGAAATACGAACATAGATATAGAAGAAAAAATGAAAAAAGATCTGGAAACTTTGACAAGTGCCCAGATAGAAAAAATGCAGGATTTAGATAATAAGAATATAGATAATAATAGAAAATATCGTTGCATTTCGGAGATGAAAGTAGGTGAAGCTATTTATCTACATGAAGAAGAATTATTAGAAAGTCCATTTGTACTTATAAAAGCAGAAAATCATGAGACCGAACTTGGCTGGGGAAAAGCAAAGGCTATCTGTAATACGGCAACCCTTGTGAGTCTCACTACCGGTAAGAAGAGGACCGCGATTCTTTATTGCAATAACGGAAGCATGCGTAAAGAAGCATTAAAGAGTATACAATCTCAGGTAGATGATGAATATAATCATGAAGCAGTAGCTTGGAATGAACCGCATTCAAGAATTCCTGTTGTGTTGAAAAATGTGCAATATACTCATAAACATAACGATATGTATGTTATGACTGATAGGAAAACAAACGAAGAATATGAGATGGTTCCACAAAGTTGGGCAGTACCAATTCTTGATAAGTTAGAATATAATACAATTGTGACAATTATATATTATGAAGGAAAGTGGGATTTTGTAAGTAAAAAAGAAACGGTAGATATTGGAAAGTATAAATTTAATATTCGTTAATAGGCATTTGAGTTAAAGATGGCCCTCTATAATTTCTTATTTAGTTCAGTTCTATTATGGATTAAACGAAAATGTATGTTATAATTTGTGGTATATTTTGCCTGAATGCAGAGGTGTAGCAGGCTATGTCAACTGTATTTAGGCAAATTCAAGAATACCCTGGCATTCTTGCTGCGAGATGAGCAGATTACAGGAACGATTTTCCAAACACACTTTAGAGGTGAATCTGTAAATAAGAATTATAGAGAGCTATCTTTTTGGAAAAATTTAAGGAATATTCTATGCTATTTTTGTAAATTGATATTATTTATGTTTAAATATTGATAAAAAAATAACAATTCAACAAGCCGGATATGCAGCGTGAATGATAAAAATACAGAAAAAATACAATATCTAGTACTTTCTGAGAAAATAAAAAAATCTCCAAAAAATGCTTGACGCAACTCTGCTATTATGATAATATAATATGCGTTGCACATGAGAAACTCATTTTTAAAAGAAAAATG
>OLNM01000583.1_pt1 | contig 33508 bp, 47 predicted proteins | sample 1672391 | NCBI WGS metagenome assembly OLNM01 (sample SAMEA3136680, study PRJEB25190) | human gut metagenome | reverse complement strand
ATCTATAGAATTTTGAGGGATATGCTCGTCAATAAGTTTATCAAATTGTTCAAAACTAAAATAATTGTTAATAGTCACGGTATTGTTATTGCCAACAGAGCCGTAATTATTCTGAAAGTTTATATTTTGTACATTTTGAGCATTGGGATTATAGTCATTAATCCAATTAATTCCTTTTCCAGTAATTTTAAAACGAACAACATATTTAAATCCTAGAGGTTGAAATGTATCATATATAAAATTATTACTTTCTAAATAGTTCATAATGGATATTAAGTGTTCTTCTTTAAAATTATTTAAATGAGCGATATGAATTGTATCTGCAAAAATAGTTTGGTTATTATTTATAAACTCGAAAGCACATTTTAAATATCGTTTAGCTTCATTTACTATATCCATGATAATCACCTCCTTTTGTGATGATTATAACACAAATTGGAAGTAATAAAAAAATTGCCTAGAGTGTAAAGCTCTAGGCGAAAATGTGGCGGTGATATAGTGATAGATATATTGGCATTAAAGACAGTACAAGAGGTTATTAGTTGTACAGCAGGTGTTCTTATTATAGTATATTTCGTTATGAGTATTATACATTTAATAAAAAAATGGTGATGATATGATATTAATTCAATTAATTAAAACTTTGATACTTATATTGTTAATTATCGGTAGTTGGCATCTACCAATAGAGTTATTAATAAATATATGTTTAATCGTATTTATACCAGAAGAAATATATAAACTATATTTATATTTAAAAAATAGTTAATCATTTTTATGAAAAACAATATATGTTGTAAATATTATATATGAAATGGAGAAAAAATTACCAATACAAATAATAAAACATATACATCAAAAAGATATTTTTAGTTTAGGTAAAAATAATTGATTTTATTGGAGAAAGGACAATGTGTATGATGGAAATGGTAAAAATAAATGATAATTTTGATTTAAATGTTGAAATATATATAAATAGATATTCTGAAATAAAAGAAGCTGTAAAAGTATTATCTGAAGTACAAAAAGAATATAACTGTAATTGTGTATTAAATATAAAATGTAGTACAACGCCAAGAGGATAAATATTTTATTGAAAGGATAGATTTTATGAAAGAACAAAATATTATACCTACTTATACTGTTGATGAGTGTATTGAATTATTAAGAATAGCCATAAGAAATAATGTTGATGAAACATTACAGGATAAGATTTTTAGTAATACAAAAGTAGTTGATACTAGCTGTATTGATAAATATGAAGTAATAAGAAAATGCTTTAAAGTTGTGGCAATAGCTAAAGAATTTGGTATAGGTAAAGAATTAAATGAATATATAGAAAGAGTTAATAAAAAAGAAACAGATGTATTGATATCAAAAATATCAAAAAGAATATATAAGATTATTAATGAAGAATTTGGTGGTGAATTAAATGAGAAAAATTGAAATAAGCTATTATCAAGGGAAAACGTTTTTAGATATGGCAAAGAAATTTTTTAGTAATCCTGAAGTGCAAGCAGATTGTAAACGTTGGATAGAAGATGGACGATGTGATGCACTGATGAAAGAGATAGAAAAAAGTGAAAAAGAAAAGCACCATGAGCAAGCTCATAGTGCTTAAAGTTAGAAGATAACAGCTAAGTCCCATGAATTATTGCAGTAATTCATGGGACATTTTAAAAGCCACATATTTCACTACTAAAAATTATAAACTCTATGTGGCATAAAGTCAATTTTTTAAGGTTCATTTGAGCCTTTTACCACCTTGTTAAAGGTATTAATAAGATGAACAAATATAAATATTATGGGTGATATTATGGCTTATGTACATTTAAGAGTAATACTTAAAAATAAGATAGATAATTATAAATATTGTAGTGGAAGAATAGGCAAAAATATTATTAATGGACCAGCACAAGGAACAACACCAATAAGACAGCTTCGATATCAGGATAAAAGGGCGGAGCGTGTATGTGAGTGGAAATTAACAGAGAACTTTGAAGAAGATGATTTATGGATAACTTTGACATATCAGAAAGCTTCAGTAATAGACTCTGAAAAAGCAAGAAAAGATATAAGCCTTTTTTTAGCATATTTAAGACGAGCATATAAAAAAGAAAGTAATGAGCTTAGATATATTTATACAGCAGGTAGAGGAAAAAGAGGAAATATCCATTTTCATATGGTCTTAAATAAATTTGATACATCTGTAATTGCTAAAATTTGGAGAAATATTACAGGTGGTGGTGTTCATTTTAGACATTTATATACAGAGTTTAATAATTATGGGCAAGTCAATTATAAAAAGATTGCTAATTATTTAATAAAGAATAGTCGTGAAACTTTTTATAGTACAGATAAAATTCATAAGAAACGTTTTTGTGCATCTATAAATTTAAAAATGCCACGTTTAGAAAAAAATATTATTAATGCTAAACAGTGGAAAAAAGAACCTACTACAATAAAGGGATATATTCTAGATAAAGAAAGTATTTATGATGGTTATGGTTGGCTTGATGAAGGTCATAAATGGGATTGTTGTCGAGTCCAACGGTATACACTGATAAGAATTGATGGTGGATATAAGCCACGATATAAAAATCATAAAATATTGGATATTCCAATGGGAGATGATGAATTTGCAGAAGAATAGAAGTCAAATAAGTAGAGTAAATAATGCTCAATCACAAATATTTGAAAATCAAATAATTATGGCTTGTATGGGTTATACAAATGAAAAACGTGCATATATTGAGAAAACACCTGAACCTTTTAGAGTAATAAGCAAAAATCATACTACAGGAGTATTTACAGGAAGATTTATAAAATATAAAAATGCTCAACCAGACTTTAAAGGAACGATTTTTGGTGGTTCTGCAATATGTTTTGAAGCAAAACAAACTATGAAAGATAAGATAAAAATATCGGTTCTTACTGATTATCAAGAAGAAGCATTAGAGTTACATTATCAGTTAGGAGCTATAACGGGAATATGTATAAATCTAAATAATGATTTTTACTTTGTACCATATTCTTTGTGGCGGTTATGTAAAGAACAGTGGGATAGACAATATTTCACTAAAGAAGATTTGAAGGAATATAAAGTGCGTTTTAATGGTGCAGTAAATTTTTTAGATTTTGTAAATGGTAATAAAGTGGAATTTATGAAAGAGTTTGTAAAGGGGTAAATTATGATAAGTGATAATGAAGCGTCAAAAGCATATGAAACATTAAAAAAATATTGTAAGGAAAGAAGTCATTGTGAAGATTGTGCATTTTTAAAAAATGGGAAAAGTTGGGCATGGATAGATTTACCAAAAATGGATAATCCAAATTATGAAAAAGTAAGAGAATGTTTGAACACAGGTGAATATAAAATTAGTACGTTTTGCGGAGGAAAAGAGTGTATGTTAAAAGGTCGTCCACGATTTTGGGGAGATGAATAAAATATGGCAATGTGTGAACATACTTGGTTAGACGGAGAAGTTTGGAATTGTTGGCTGATGAAAAAGCCATGCCCTTTTATAAAACCAGAATATAACGACTTATGTATAGAAATGAAAGTACAGATATGTACTGGTAAATGGAAACAATTAAATAATAAAAATAAGAGAGGTCTTTAATATGAAAACAATATCTATTCAATCATTCAAAGGTGGAACAGGAAAGACTACAGCTACAGCAAATATTGCTTATGTACTTAATAAATATCATGATAAAAAAGTATTAGTGGTAGAAGCTGATGCACAATCAAATATATCTAGTTATTTTGGTATTGATAAAGACCGTGAAAAAGGAATTGCAGATATATTAATTGGTAATGATATAGATATTTATTCTTTGATTAAGAAAACTAGATATGATAATTTGCATATAATTACAGCTGGTTTAAAAATGTATGTAGCGGAAGATTATGTTAAGGCTAATAAAAATCCATTAGTTTTAAAGAAAGCATTAACAAAATTAGCTAAAGAATACGATTATTGTTTAATTGATAATGCACCAGCAATAAATACTATATCAGCAGTAACTATGCTTGCTAGTGATGAAATAATTATTCCTGTGTGTTTAGACTTATTTTCTATTGAAGGATTAAAAATAATGATTGAGCAAATAGGAAAAGTAAAACGAGCTAATCAGGCATTAAAAATAAGAGGTATTTTTATAAATCGTTGGCAAAATAATAATGCCAAACATCAGGCAAAAGATTATTTGGAGAAAATGTTTAAGGAACAATATATTTTTAAAGCTAAAATAAGAGAAAGTCAACATATTGCTAATAGTACATTTACAGGAAGAACGGTCATTGATTTAAATTGTCGTTTTGGAGTAACAATAGATTATAAAAATCTAGTAAATGAATATTTAAAATTAAAATGAGAATGGTCCGATTTGGACCATTTTCTAAAGGAGTAATAGAAGATGGACTTTGATATTTTAGCAGCTTTAGAAGATAGGAGTATAGAAGTGGAAACATTGGCGGATAAAGACCGTATGCAAATAGAGTATATAAATGTAAAGGATATAATACCTGCTAGAAATGATAATAATTTTTATGATACAGATGATGTTATTACGTTAAAAGAAAGTATTCGTGTAGAAGGTGTAAAACAAAATCTTATTGTAAAAAAGAAAAATAATGAGGGAAAGTATGAATTAATAGCAGGTGAAAGAAGATGGAAAGCATGTAAAAGTTTATATGAAGAAGGAATAAAAGATTTTGAGTATATACCATGTGTAATTAATAAATATGAAGATGATTTAAAAGATAGATTATCTCTTATAACTACAAATTGTACTGCTAGAAAATTAACTGATTGGGAAAGAACAGAGCAAGTTGAAGCGTTAAACAATATTTTAAAAGAATATAAACAAAGAGGTATAAAATTACCTGCACCAAGAAAAGATTTAATATCTAAACTTATAAATGAGTCAAAAACAAATGTAGCTAGAATGTTAGGGCTTAAAAATAATCTTATAGGAATTTTTAAAGATGCTATGAAAAATGGAATTATAGGTTTATCTGTTGCATATGAATTATCTACATTACCGCAAGATAAACAAGAATTGATGATTAATCAATTCAAGGAAAATGGCGGATTAACATTAAATAATGTGAAATATATAAAAGATAGTTTAAAAAATGAAGTTGAAGATGAACAAGAAGAAAGAAAAACAGATAAAAAAGATATTGATCTTAAAGTAAAAGTATCAGAAGAAAAGATTAATATAAAAAAATTGTCACTAGTTTATGTAATATATATGACTTCAACAGATTTATATTATTATTCAGTAGTATGTAATATCTATTATTGTGGTGGATTTACTAATACATCTAAGGTATATAAAACAAAACAAGAAGCATTAGATAATTGTTTAGAGTATATATCTAAATGTTGTTTAGATAAATTTGAACATGAAAAAGTGCAGTCTAATCGGGATTGTATTTTAGGTTTATTAAAATACTTATTAAAAAAATATCCAGAGAAAGAATATCTTCAAGATAGATACGATAAAGCTAAGATTATAGATGAAATGATATTGAAAAGACCAGGTAAAGATGAGTTAGATGAAATAACAGATGATAATATAATTGAAAATGAACATGTACAAGATGAAGATAAACCTATAGAAATTTGTAAAACTGATAATGTAAATATCTATGATAAACAAAAAGAAGATATATTATTGGAGTATCTAAGATATTTTGAAAATAAATTAAAATATTATACAGAATTACATTCTATGGCGGAAAATGAACAGGATAATGATGTATTACAATCTAGTTTAAAAGCAATAGAGTATACATCTGAATTGATTGAAAAGGTACAAAGTGATTTATTTGCACTTACAGACGATGAAAAATATGATATAGAAGATAATAAGGAGAATTAAGAGTGGTGAGATATTATGAAAGAGTTAATAATTAAAGAAGTAAATTATTTTAAAGAAGAAGTAAAGATTAAATATGAAGAAGGGACATCTAAGAAAACGTTAAGTGAAGAAGAACCGCCACGAGATGAATTAATAGAAATATTAAAAAACTTAAATGCAGTAGGTAGTAGATTATTAAAATATCCATTTTCTATAAAAGATAGGATTGTAGTAACAGGGGCAAAATTTATTTATAAAAATAATTGCTTAAAATATGTAATATTAAAAGGATTTTATAAGTTAGATGGTAATCTAATACCACAAAATTTTCCAAAGAGATTATATAATTCAAATTGCATTTTGGATTATACAGATGATGAAATGATTTTAATTAATCAGTTATTAAGTGAAGCAAGAAAATATATTTATGGTGAAAGGAAACAAGTATTATTACCACATATAAATGAGACAATAAATACACAACCAGCAAAACAAAATATATCTATGATAAATTAGCGAGGTAGAATAATGGCGTTAACAAAAGCAGATTTAAATAAAATTTCTGATATGATAAAAATGACTGTGATGGCGGTTGTTAGTGAAGCGATAAAGACGATAATACAAAATAATAGCATTAATTTAAAGCAAAAGCCTATAAATTATAGGGAAAAGACTATAAAGAAATTAGAAGCATATAATATTCTTAAGCATAATATGGAGAAGTGTGAAAAAGATATTGAAGATTTATTTAAAGAAGAATTTGGTGCTTGTCCAGCTGTTCATCATGCTATGGAGTATTATGGTGAAAAATGTACACTTGATGAAATTCGTCATGCAAAAAAATTAAAAATAGAACATATTTATTATAGAGATAAAGAAGAAGTAGACTTTATAGATTGTGCTTTAGAAGAAATAAAAGATGAATATTATGGCGGAATAATAAAAATGATTTATTTTGATAAGATGAAAATTGAAGATATAGCTAATAAAATGAGTTGTGATAAGGTTACATTATATAGGCATAGAAATAGACTGTTAGATATATTATCTATAAGGTTTTTTGGTAAAGATGTACTTCAATAAATGCAACTAGACCGTGCAAAAAAATCGCAATTTACTACCACAAAAAAAGATGATAAAATTTTTATAGGTCAAAGAAGCGAGGAAATGACCTCTTTAAAAATAAACGCTTTTCCGTCTGAAAACTGAATAAGGTTACGCACATGATTGTGGATTACATGCAGAAAAGACAGCTAATAATTTAGCTGTCTTTTTTGTTTGGAAGGTGATGAAATGACGATTATAAAATGTGATAAATTTAGATGTTTTTATAATGCTGAAGGTATTTGTGAACATAGAAAAATAATCATGAAATATAAAAGGTGTATGAGTTATACAGTATCTGGAAATTTTACCATAAGAGATTTAATACAACATAAAGCTACTTGTCATAAAGCTAATGGTAAATATAAAAATAATACAGCAAAGGTATTTAAGTAATATGAATAAACGAGATGAAAAATTTGATTTTAATGAATTTGTTTGTATAAAAATAAAAAATGAATTTCCACGTTATTATAGAGGTATTGGGAATATAATAATAAGAGAAAATTATATTGATATTTATATACAAGGAATATTTAAAGCTAGAATTTATTTGGAGAATGTTATTTACATTGAGGTTTATTAATGGCAAAAGAGTTTGCAAGGAAGTTTTATAACAGTACAAGATGGCGGAAATGTGCTAAAGCTTTTGCACAGTCTAAGCTTTTTATTTGTGAGATGTGTCATAATCAAACAAGTGAAAAGATTAATGGTGATCAGCGTTATATTGTTCATCACAAAGTACCACTTACACCAAATAACATTGACGATCCTTATATTACTTGTGGTTGGGATAACCTTATGCTGCTATGTATTGAATGTCATAACAAGATACATAGTAAGGAGCGAAGGCGAATGCTCTTTGATGACAATGGTAATCTAATTGGTATTGATGAACCAAAGAATAATTAAAATGATTAACTACACCCCCATATACGATGAATTATCTGACAATTTCCTAGACCGGAGGGTCCACCTTCATAAAAAATATACATCATCGGCGAGAGGGGTGTGGTTATTTTTCAGAAAATTTTACTAGAAAGGAGATGAAATTTTGTGCCAAAAGTTAGTGAAAAAACATTAAGAAAGCGAAGGATAGAGCAATATAGAGAGGTTTTTAAAAATATTGATGATGATAAAATGGCAATAGTTGAAAGAACAATAGATTTTGCTGTTGACCTAGAATTTAGGCTTGATAACCTGCAAAAAGACCTCGATAGAGATGGTTTTATTGAGGAATACTGCAATGGAAAAGACCAATATGGCACAAAAGAGTCTACTGCTAGTAAAGCGTATTCTACAGCTATTAAAAATTACAATTCTCTTATAAGAACGTTACTTTCATGTATGCCAGCTAAAATAGACACTACGAATGATGATGGTTTTGAAGATTTCATTACCACATTAAAGAAATGATTCATATGAATTATATCGATATTTATTACAATCAAATTAAAAACAAAGATGTAGTAGTATCTGAAAAGGTGGCAAAACTATTTAAACATTTACATGATAAGCTAAACGGAAAAGAAGAAAAATATATTTTTGACCAAGATCGTGCAACACATGCAATAGACTTCATTGAACGATATTGCAAACATTCTAAAGGTAAGTGGGCTGGTAAACCTGTTATTTTAGAGGTATGGCAAAAGGCTATATTATCAGCATTGTTTGGCTTTAGAGATAAAAACACAGGTTTAAGACAATATAGAGAATTGATTTTAATAGTGGCCAGAAAAAATGGGAAATCCACATTATCTAGTGGAATAGGATTGTATTTGTTATTCGCAGATGGTGAAGCAGGTCCTGAAATTTATAGTGTAGCGACAAAAAGAGACCAAGCCAAAATAATTTGGTTAGAGTCTAAGCGTATGGTTAAAAAATCACCGTCATTAGCTAAACGCTCTAAATGTTTGGTAAATGAAATTCAGTGCAATTTTAACGATGGAACATTTAAAGCACTTGCAAGCGATAGCGACAGTTTAGACGGTCTTAATGTTCATGGAGCACTGATAGATGAGTTGCATGCTATCAAAGATAAGAACCTTTATGATGTAGTAATTGATGGTATGACTGCAAGAGAACAGCCTTTATCTATTATTACATCTACTGCTGGTACAGTGCGTGAAGGTATTTTTGACCTAAAGTATGAAGAAGCAGCTAATATTATTGCCGATTTCGACAATGAAGAAGGCTATAAAGTAGATACTATTTTACCAGTGATTTATGAACTAGATAGAAGAAGTGAATGGACTAATCCAAAATATTGGGCAAAGGCTAATCCTGCACTAGGAACAATAAAAAATAAAGAACAATTAGAAGATAAAGTAAATCGTGCAAAGGCTAATCCTCATTATGTTAAAAATTTATTATGTAAAGATTTTAATGTGCGAGAAACTGCCACAGAAGCTTTTATGACTTTTGAACAACTAAACAATGAAGCGACGTTTGATATTGAGGTTTTAAAACCTAGATATGGCATTGGTGGTATAGATTTATCTGCTACAACGGATTTAACTTGTGCAACTATGCTTTTTAAAACGCTAGAAGATGAAAAGCGTTTTTATGTAGAGCAGATGTATTGGATACCAGAAGAATTACTTGAAAAACGAGTACATGAGGATAAAGTGCCTTATGATATTTGGCTAAAGCGAGGATTTATTAGGTTAAGTCCTGGCAATAGTATAGATTATCGCTTGATTGTTGAATGGTTTGAAGAAATGCAAATTGAAAAAGATATATACCTGTTTAAATGTGGCTATGATAGTTGGTCTGCAAAATATTTTGTGCAAGATATGATAAATACTTTTGGCGAGCCAACTATGGAGCCAGTAATACAGGGTAAAAAAACTTTATCTGGTCCGATGAAAGCCTTGGGTGCAGATTTAGAAGCTAAACTTATAAACTATAACAACAATCCTGTACTTAAATGGTGCATGGCAAATGTTAGTGTTGATATGGATAAAAATGGTAATATTCAGCCATGTAAATTACAAAATCCAAGACAACGTATAGATGGATTTGCGTCTCTTTTGGATGCATATGTAGTTTATGAACGAAACAAAGAAGATTACATGAATATTATTTAAAGGAGGTGAGAAATTGCAGTTTAGAAGTTTATTCAATAAAATTTTTGGCAAGGGAAAACAAGCTAAAGATGTTACGGCACTAAAATTATTAAATGGATATGCTAATGCATATACTCCTTTTTCTGGAAACAGTTACGATGATTCTACTGTTAGGGATTGCATAGATACCATAGCAAAACACTTTGGGAAAATGCGACCGAAGCACGTTGTAAAAGAAAATGGGAAGATTATAAAAAACGCAAATGATAGATTAAATTATTTGCTTAGTAATTGCCCCAATGAATTAATGACAACTAGTGAATTTTTAGAAAAGATAATTGCCCAGTATTACACATATAACAATGCGTTTATCTATATAAAATGGGATATGGCACTGGAAAATATAGAGGCTTTATATCCGTTGGATTTTCCAATGCTAGAAATTTTAGAGGATAGAGAAAATAATTTATATGCACGTTTTACTTTTGGCGGTGGTGAGCGTACTGTAATCAATTATGATAGCCTGATTCATATCAGACGTCATTTTAATAGAGATGAATTGTTTGGTGATGATAATTCCAAAATAATGATTGAGGATTTATCAACATTGAAAGCTGCTAAAGCATCTATCGTTAATGCAGTAAAAAGCTTTACATCGCTTAGAGGTTATCTGAAATGGTTAACGACCATGAGACCAAACGATATGAAGAAAACACATGATGATTTTGTTAATACTTACGCAACTAATAATCCTTCAGGAATAGCAAGTATTGATAATAAAGTTGAATTCCATGAGTTGACCACAAAAGTAACAACGTTTAATAGCCAGCAAATGAGTTATGTTAGAGATAACATATATAAACATTTTGGTTTGAATGAAAATATAATAATGGGCAAGTATACAGAAGATGAGTATATAGCCTTCTATGAATCTGTTATAGAACCTGTAGCTGTTAAACTAGCACAAGAAATGACAGATAAGATGTTTACAAGGCGAGAACGTGCATTTGGTAATGAAATCATCTTAGAAAGTAATAGATTAAACTTTATGTCTGTAGCTTCTAAAATTAAAGTTTGTGAAACGCTTATTCCTACTGGTGGTATGACGATAAATGAAATAAGAGCAATATTTGGTTATGCTGGCATAGAAGGCGGCGATGAACGTCTTATTAGTTTGAACTTTGTAAAAGCTAAAGACCAAAGTTTATATCAAACTGGAACAGATGATAATCCATTGAAAGGTGGTGAAGATGATGGGAAAAATGGAAACAAGAATGGCACTACTGGAGCCAGCCAGTGAAAATGAAGAAAATAAGCAACTTGTAGAAGGGTATGCAGCAGTTTTCAATCAAAGGACATTGATATGGGAAAGCGAGTGGAGCGGTTGGAAGTATATGGAAGTAATAGACCGCAATGCCTTCGATGGTGCTGACATGAGCGATACTGTATTTAAGTACAATCATGGTGATATTGCTATGGTACTTGCTAGAGCAAGCAATAATACTCTTACTATGAATACTGATGATAAGGGTCTTAGAATTAGTGCTGATATTATTGATACCAATAATGGTACAGATGTATATAAACTTATTAAACGTGGTGATTTAAACAAAATGAGTTTTGCTTTTACTGTAAAAAATGAGCGTTCAGAATCTGATAGGGAAAATAAGATTTATACACGTACAATAACCGCCTTTGATAAAATTTATGATGTGGCGGTTGTCGATTTTCCAGCGTATGATGGAACATCTATACAGGCACGAAGTAAAGAGTATTTTGTGAACCTAGAAAGAGGCTTACAAGAAGAAAAAAGAAGAAAAAAATTATATTTAATGACTTATTTGTAATGCACGGTTAGACGTGCTTTTTTTATGCAAAGGAGAAAGAATATGAACAAAAGATTAGAAGAAATTTTGCAAAGAAAAGAAGAAATTCGCTCTTTGTTAGCTGATGAAACTAATAAAAATATTAATTTTGATGAAATTGAAAAAGAACTTCGAGAACTTGACGAAGAAGAAAAAGAAATTCGCAGACGTCAAACAATTATTGATGGTATGGGTACAATGACAACAAGAACTAATACAGCTAAACCAGTAAAAGCCAATATCTATGATAGTGAAGAATATCGACAGGCATTTATGAATTATGTTTGTCGTGGTGAAAGATTGCCTAAAGAATTTAGAAGTGATGAAGTAACAGCTACAACAGATATTGGGGCATTAGTTCCACCTGTTACACTCAATAAAATTATTGAAAAACTTGAAGCATACGGTATGATTTTGCCACTTGTAACACGTACAGCTTATAAAACAGGTGTTGCAATTCCAATTTCTGATGTAAAACCGGAAGCTACATGGGTAGCTGAAGGTGCTGGTAGTGATAAACAGAAAAAGGCTTTATCAGGTACTATTACTTTCAGCCATTTTAAATTACGTTGTGCTGTAGCTGTTACTTTAGAAACAGAAAATATGGCATACAGTGCTTTTGAAACAACACTTGTTAAGAATGTTGTAGAAGCAATGGCAAAAGCCTTAGAAAAGGCAATTATTTCTGGCACGGGTAGTGGACAGCCAACAGGCATTCTAAAAGATGATGATAAAGGCACAAAAATAGAGGTAAGTAAAATTGACTATAAAACTTTAGTTAATGCTGAAGGTGAGCTTCCAATGGAATATGAAGCAGGTGCAGTTTGGTGCATGACTAAAAAAACATTTATGGGATTTATTGGCATGACAGATACAAACGGTCAACCTATTGCACGTGTTAACTATGGATTTGGCGGAAGAGCAGAACGTAGCTTATTAGGTAGAACTGTAGTGCTTACAAACTATTTAGAAAACTTCTCTGATACTTTAGAAGCAGGAAAAACATTTGCTTTTCTTTATAACTTTGCAGACTACACATTAAATACAAACTTCCAAGTCGGTATGAAGACATATGAAGATAACGATACAGACGATATTGTTCGTAAAAGTATTATAGTTTGTGATGGTAAACCTATTATCTATGATAGCCTTGTTAAATTGGTGAAAGCGGGAGAGTAATAGCCCCACACCTGCAATAGTAGGTAAGGCAATAGTGGGGCAAACAATACTAGGAAAAGAAAGTTAAATAAAAGTGAGGTAAATAATTATGTATACAAAAACTAATTGGGTAGATAATGAAACTCCAGTAAATGCTGAAAATATGAATAAAATTGAAACTGCACTTGAAACACATGAAAATGCAATTGAAGATAAATTAGATAAACCAGAAGTAGATGGTACTGAAAATCAAATTTTAGCTCGTGGAGCAGATGGAAAATTAATTTATATTGATAAACCAAAAGACGGAGAACAAGGTCCTCAAGGAGAAAAAGGTGATGTTGGACAGCAAGGTCCAAAAGGGGAGACAGGTGAGCAAGGAACAGCAGGAGCAAAAGGAGATACTGGTGCAAAGATAACAAGTATAGAACTTACTATCACTGGCGGAACTATTACAGGTACAGCTCATCTTGATGATGAAAGTACAGCTTCTATTACAGGTACTTATTCTGCTAGTTAAGGAGTAATTTAATATGGCTGTTACACTAAAACAAACAAAAGATTATTTGCGAATTGATGAAGATTTAACTGAAGATGATGAACTCATAGGAAGTTTAATCGAAGCTGCTACTGATTATTTAGAGCAGACTACCGGAAAAACGTATAGTGATAACAGCCAGCTTTTTGTCTTGGCTGTTAAAATGTTGGTAGCACACTGGTATGAAAATAGAAGTGTTTTTTCTACAAAAACCAATGTAAACAATCTACCACACTCTATAGAAGCTATAATTACGCATATTTCTCTGGCACAGTATTATAAACCTAAACCGTTAGGAAGTGAAACATCATGATTAATATTGAAGAAATTGGTACATTAGATAAACGTGTAACAATTTTAAAATATGAAGATGTTGAAACACCGTATAATTTGACGCAGAAAAAATTAATGCCATTTTTGAAAGTATGGGCAAGAATTGAACCTCTTAGAGGTAGAGCTTATTATGAGCAATACAAAGAAAAAACCGAAGATTTAAGTAAAATAACTATTCGCTATCGAAAAAATATAGATAATTCTATGTTAGTTAAATATAGAAATAATCTATATGAAATAAAAAATGTCATAGATCCTTATGAATCGCATATAAAACTAGAATTAATGTGTAGCATAAAGAAATCAGGTGTTAGTGATGGGAATTAGTTTTGAAGAATTTATTGGTAGATTGCAGACGGTGCAAAAGAATTTTCCAGATGATGTTGAGACTGTTTTAAATCGTGGTGCTAATCGTATGATTAAGGCTTTAAAAACAAATAGTCCAGATAGTGGAAAGGATCATAAAGGAAAATTAAATAAAAGTTGGAAAAAGAAAATTGAAGGCTATGGCAAGGACATTCATGCCAATATTTATTCTACAGCACCACATTTTCATCTTATTGATCGTGGTCATAAAATAGTGGATAAGAAAGGACAAGAAAAAGGTTTTGTACAAGGAAAGCATTTTTTACAAAAAACTATAGATGAACAGCAAGATGATTTACAAGAATATATGTGGAAAGGTGTATATAAGCGGGTAAAAGATAAATTAGATGGCTGATGTAGTAAAACAGATAGATATCTTAAATCAAATTGGAATAATGCTGAAAGCAGAATTTAAAAGCACGGTTTATAGTGATGAAATCTTAGAAGATTTCGCTAAACCGTGTTTTTTTATTAAATGTTTATGTACTAATATCCCACAGACAAAAAATATAACAAAGAAAAGATTGTCCATTATCGCAACGTATTTCCCACGAAATGCCGATAAAAATGAAATCCATTATGCTGATGTTATGGATAGGCTTCAGACACTTTTTCAAAGGGGAATACCTGTAAAAGAGCGATATCTGCACATAAATGAATTTCTAATTGACAGAGTGGGGGAAGAACAGGATATTATCCAGACGACAATAAGACTGGATTATTTGGAACGAATTATTAGACCACATAAACACCATGAAATCATGGAAGATATGCAATTAAAAATGAGAATAAACGAAGGAGAGAAAGCAATATGGCAAAGTTAGGAATGCCAAGTGTGATTATATCTTTTAAAGAAGCAGGCATTGCAGCAATTGAACGTAGTCAACGTGGCATTGTGTTTCTTATTTTAGAAGAAGAACAAGAAGTTATTGATAAATTAACTGTAAATACAAGTGCTATTTGTGGTAAGGCTATTACAGGACAAGCAATAACAGGAAATATAGAAAAACAGGAAGTTATTGAAAATCCATTTGTTATTTATACGACAGATGATATTCCTAGCGAACTTAGTGAGAATAATAAGGATTATATTACTAAGTGCTTGCTTGGATATGTAACCGCACCGTACCGAGTTAAAGTTTATTTACAAGCTAAAGGTAAAACAGGAGCGGATAAATGGCAGGAATCTTTAAAGAAAATTGCAGCAGAACGCTGGGATTATCTGGCAATACCTACTATTGAAGAAGAACAGCTTGAAACTGTCGGTACATGGATTAAGACCAATAGGGAAAATAAATATAAAAAAGTAAAAGCTGTACTTCCTGGATATGATGGCGACTATGAAGGGATTATTAATTTTAGTAATAAAACTACCAAGACAGCAACAAAGACGTATACACCAGCAGAATATACAGCACGTATTGCAGGACTTATTGCCGGAACACCGATGACTATAAGTGCGACATATGCGCCACTTTCCGAGGTTATCGACTGTGATAAATACGACCTTGATGAAAACGATGAGAAAGTTAATAATGGTGAATTTTTTATTTGGTATGATGGCAAAAAATATAAAATGAGTCGTGCAGTAAATAGTCTTGTTACTACAACGCAAGGAAAACAAGAAGGGTATCAAACAATTAAAATCGTAGACATTATGGATATGATTTATGATGATATTAGAACTACAGCGCAGGATAGCTATATAGGTAAATATGCAAATACTTATGATAATAAATGTTTACTTATTACTGCAATAACTGGATATCTTAAAGAACTTGAAGGTGAAGGTCTTTTACAAGCTAATTACTCTACTGTAGAACTTGATACAGAAGCAATAAAAAATTATCAGATGCAAAACGGTCTATATACCAAAGATGAACTTGCAGATATGAGTGATGATGAAATTAACCAGCTAGATACAAAGAAAAAAGTATTTTTAAAAGGTAAGATTAAGATTATCGACGCTATGGAAGATATTGAATTACCATTTGATATTTAAGAAAGGAGCTTTATTTTATGGATAAATTTAACGCACAGCAAGTAATGAGCGGTACGCAAGGTGAAATCTGGATAGATGGAAAATACATGGCGGAAGTAACTGCTTTTAATGCGGAAGTAAAGCTTGTAAAAGAAGAAGTAAACCAAGTTAAAACAATGTTTAAGCAGTATAAAATCACAGGTTGTGAAGGCACTGGTAACGTAAAGATGAACCATGTATCTTCTTATTTTATAAATTTAATGGCGGATAATATTCGCAATGCTCGTCAAACAGTCGTTACAATCAGGGTTAAGTTAGACGACCCAGACGCAGTGGGCCGTGAAGAAGTAATTATAAGAGACGCTACTTTCGATAAACTCACATTAATGGATTGGGAAGCTAAAAAATTGACCGAAGATGATTACGATTTTACCTTCACTGATTTTGAAGTACCAGTTACAGCGGACGCTTAAGGAGAGGATATAAATGAATTTAGTAGATGCTTTATTAAATGCCGATACAAATGTTATTTTGGCAGAAAAAACGGAAGAATATGAAGTAAAAAGATTAAGTGAAATTTTAGGAGAAAGGTTTGTACTTACTTTAAAAGCTATTCCAGCTAAAAGATATAGCGAAATTCAAACAACTGCTATAAACGTAAATAACAAAAGAAAAAGTGTGGACCTTTATAAAATGCAAATGTTGACCTTAAATGAAGGCATAAAAGAGCCAAATTTGGCGGATCCAAACTTAATGAAAAAGTTTGGTGCAACAACACCTTTCGATATGTATGAAAAATTATTTTTAGCGGGTGAAATTACAGATATAGCAAATAAAATAAGTGCATTATCTGGCTACAATGAAGAAGAAAAACAACAAAACATTGAAGAAATAAAAAACTAATAAAATCTGATGGTGAAGTACAAATAATGTATTGGCTTTTTAGAAAGCATCATGTACGGCCATTAGATTTTTTTAATATGAATACAGGTGAAAAAACGGTAATTGAAGCCTTTGTGTTACAAGAATTTGAGGACATAAAGGAAGAAAATAGAAGAATGAAAGGAGGTTAAAAATGGCTTCTGTAATTGATGTAGTATTAAATTTGGTGGATAGGGTTACCAATCCATTAAGAACAGTACAAAGAGAAATGGAAAGAACTGCTAACATGAATCGTCGTTTGGGTAGAGATATCCAAAAAATCGGTGATGGTTTTAGTAGCGTAGGCGAAAGTATGTTGCCTATTGCAGCTGGTATTACAGCAATAGGTGTGGCTGGTGGTCATGCGTTCATTGATTTCGATAGTATTATCACAGGAGCAGCTGCAAAAGCTGGAGCAACCGCAGATGAAATGGAATTGATGAGGCAAAAAGCCAGTCAGTTTGGTGCAGATTTTCCAATAAGTGCTACTCAAGCGGCAGAGGGTATGGATAGATTAGCGGCGGCAGGATACGATGCTAATCAGGTTATTGGTGTTATGCCGTCTGTAATAACGGCAGCAGTAGCCAGTGGCGAGGACTTAGCCACAACCTCCGATGTTGTTAGTAATGCCCTTAATATTTGGAATTTAAAACAGGGTGATATTGAACAAAATGCTATGAGGGTTGCAGACGTTGTACAGATGGCAGCTAATAAATCTAGTCTAGGAATGGCAGATTTTGGATTAGCTATGCAGTATGCAGGAGCCCCAGCAGCAACTTTAAATGTAAGTATAGAACAATTAGCTACTGCAATGGCAATAATGAAAAATAACGGGATAGAAGCAAGTACAATTGGTACTTCACTCCGCTCTGTTTTTTCTAGGCTTTCTGAACCACCTAAACCAGCCGCAGAAGCTATAGAGGCTCTTGGATTACAAGTAAAAGATGCATCGGGTAATTTTCTTGGATTACAACCAATAGTAGAACAGTTGCGAGGAAAAATATTAAACCTTTCTAATACGGAACAGGTTGCTTATGCTAAAGCATTAGCGGGTGAAGAAGCATATAGTGGACTTTTAGCACTTGTTAAGACAGCTCCAGAAGATTATCAGGCACTTCAAGACGCTATGGATAGTGCTACGGGTAGTAGTCAAGCCCAATTTGAGGTGATGAAGGGAACGCTTAAAAATAGTATTGATGGTATGTTGGGAAGCTTAGAAAGCTTGGCCATAAACTTCGGTACTGTTTTGACACCGCAAATAAAAATGATAACCGATAGTATAGGTAATTTTGCGGATATGATAAATAAATTATCCCCAGAAACTAAATTATTAATTGGTAATGTCTTGATGGGAACAGTAGCTTTTACTGGTTTTATGTTAGGAATGGGTAAAGCTATAAGTATTGGCGGTGGTCTTGTAAAACTTTATGGCGATATTGGCAGAGCTGCAATGGGTGGAAGTATACAAAATAAAGCCCTTCAATTTGCTGTTACGCATGTAGTAAGTTCATTTAATGCATTAAAAACAGCTTTTGTTGCTGTTAGGTCGGCAATGACACTTGAAACAGTAGCTATTGCAACAGCTAGTGGTCTTAGTAAAATTACCAGTGTTATAAAAACATTAATAACGGCATCTAGGGCCTTTATTTTTTCACCACTTGGCATTGCTTTAATGGCTATAGCAGGAATTGCTTTTCTTATTTATCAAAATTGGGAAACTGTAGGGCCGTTTTTAATTGGATTGTGGAATCAGATTAAGACTGCACTTTTAGGAGCATGGACACAAATTCAGCCTGCGGTAACTACGCTCATGGCTTCTTTTGCAAGACTTAGGGAAGTTATATCGAATGCTATAAATACTGTGTTGTTAGCACTTCAACCTGCGTTTAATGCTATAAGCCAATTAATAAATACAGTCATATCTCTTGGCGGTTCTGTTAGTGGTATGCTAATGCCTATACTTCAATCTTTGGCTGTATTTTTAGGGAGTGTATTTATATCTGGTTTAGTGGTAGTTGCTAACGTTATAACCAATAGTATTATTATGGCAATTAATGTTGCCACTGCTGTTATAACTGGTTTTTTAGGTGTATTGAATGGAGTAATAACATTTTTAACTGGTGTATTTACTGGAAATTGGGGAATGGCATGGCAAGGTATCGTGCAGGTCTTTGAAAGTATATTCTCTACTATAACAGGTGTTGTAGAAGGTGTGCTTAGTGGAGTAAAAGCAAGTGTAAATAGCATAATAGATAGTATAAATTCTGTTAAGTTCACGGTTCCTGATTTTGTACCTGGTATTGGTGGGAAAAGTTTTGATGGTCTTAATATTCCTAAATTTGCAGGAGGTACAGATAATTTTGCTGGCGGACCTGCAATTATCAATGAACGAGGTGGGGAAATAGTAGACCTCCCAAGTGGAACACGTGTGATTCCACATGATAAATCTATCCAAACTGCGTATGCACAAGGAAGAAAAGATAATAGAAATGGTGGTAATAACTTTAATTTCAATGTAAATATTTATGGTGCAAGTATGAAAAGTGATGAAGATTTGGACGATTTGGCAGAGAAATTAATACAAAGATTTTATTACCAGATGAAAAAACGTAGCATAAATATGAATGAGGGGGCGATTTAATGGCTTCTTTTTCTAATTTTTTAAGCCAAGTAGCAGATAGTTTGATAAGTTCTGGTAGTGGCTTGAATACTGGATGTAAATTAGTTTTAAGCTGTGCAGGGGATAGTATAACATTCCCTGTAGCACCCCCAACTTTTGAAGTAAGTAACACATATAATAATGGCACTGTAAATGTAAATAACTTAGGTGATATAAATATGCTTGGCAAAAGGGGATTGACTACAATAAAGTTTTCTAGTTTTTTCCCTGCTCAAGCGTATGATGATATCGTAAATGATGTTCCTGATAGTCCGTATACTTATGTAGATAAAATAAATTCTTTTGCACAAAAATCTCAACCTTGTCAATTAACAATATCCAACACCAAAATAAACTTGAATGTATCTATCGATAGTTTTGACTATAGCGAAAAAGATGGTACTAGTGATGTTTATTTTTCTATTTCTTTAAGAGAATATAGATATGTCTTGCCAAATTCCGACAAAACGAACGATACAACAGGGCTTGGAAGTAGAGTGGCAGAGGAACAAAAAGAAAAGGTAATTAATTGGTATCCTGGCATGGATTTAATGGATGTTGCGGCACAAAGCGTGGGACAATTTTTCCCAATAGGTGAACAGGACGCAAAACAATTATCTGTATTTAAAACATTGGTTAAAATAAAAAATCTTAAAGTTGGTTCTGTACTGCATGCAACTAAACAAAGTATACAAATTGATGATAAAACTAAGATTAATTTTTAGGAGTATTGGATATGCTTATATGTAAATATACAGATCCACCACTTACGCAAAAAGAGCAAGAAGAATTACAGCAAAAGAAAAATAATAAAGAACCATACACGGAACCAGTAACAGAGATGGATATAACGGATTTTGTTACAAAGTTTACGTGGAGTGGAGATAATGAACAAGCGGCAAGAAAGCTCGAATTTGAAATAATATATAACACAATCAATAAAGATGAGGTATTTAGTATCTTAGATTTAAAAATTGGGGGTTTTATATATCTTTTTTATGCCGAAGATGAAAATAGTACACCTGTAGAAATTTTTGAAGGCAGGATTTTTTATAGAAAAAGAAACTCAAGTAGCTTTACTTTTTCTTTTACCTGCTATGATGATATGGTTTATTTGGCTAAATCTAAAATACAAATGTTATTTGATGGGATAACTGTAACAGATGCCATAAAACAGATATGCAATGAAATTGGCATAAGCATAGCCGATAATATGCCACAAATTAATACTGTGGTTAGTTTTATAGCAGATGGTAAATCCTGCACAGAAGTCTTTAAAACGCTATTTGGATATACGAAAGCCGATACAACAAACAATCCAAATGGTGAAGATTATACGGTTATTTGCCTAAATGGAGATGTAACGGTAATAAAAAAAGGTGAGCTTATAGAAGATTATGTGGCAACGGATTTAACAGATATAGATAGCTCGGAACATTCCGAAAGTATAGAAAGCATGGTAAATCGTATAAAATCGGTAGATGATAATGGCAATATATGTCAGGTGTTTACGATCGAAGATGATGTTACACACTATGGAATGATACAAGATATCTATAAAATGCAACCACCAAAAGAAGGCGAAACAGTCGACAATGTAAAAATGGCAAAAGCTAAATTAAAAAGATTGCAAGATGAAAGCTCATTAAAAGCTGTGGGCAATATACAATGTATTACTGGTTATACTGTAATGGTTCAGGAAGAACAATTACAAGGTAAATTTTTTATAAAAAGTGATACACATAATTTTGCCAATAATATTCATACAATGGATTTAACTTTGGAATATATGCCAGAAACTCCTGAAGTGGCAGAGATAAAACAAGAAGATATTGCTACTCCAATATTTAACAGTAGTAAGAAAAAGAAAAATAGTAATAGCGGTAATGGTAATTTGAATGTGGATAAAGGTCTTGCCACAGGCTTTGACGCTTGGGGCGGAACTACAATGGATAATGGTAGAAATGGATGTGCAGAAGCAGCAGGAAAAATAGGAAGTTACTATAGTCCATTTCTTGCAGAACAATGCACTAATGGTGTTGTGGGAGTACCTGCTATGGTATCAAATGCCGAAAGTGCAGGTCTTTTGGAAAGCTTTTCACCTGCGAATTTAGAAAAAGGTGATGTAATAGTTTATGGCAATGATGACCATGTTGTAATCTACGATGGAAATGGCGGTTATTATGGTAATAGTAGCAGTAGAAACGCTGTAGTTCATGGCCGTGATTATAATAGCTTGAATATGACACCAACTAAGATAATAAAATCAAGCAAGGGATAAAATGAAAAAAACAGAAGATGGATATAAGGCTATGCTTAATTTATTAAGGGATATTGGTGGTAATGCAGGTCTACAATCAATGCCACAAATTGGCACTATATTGGAGCCACCACCGAACATAAAGGTAAAATGGAATGGCATGGTCTTGGATAAAAAATGGTTTTATATAGATGATTATTGGCTACAAGGACATACAAGACAAATAAAGGGCCACATTGTAAGTGCTACTCAAAATAGAAGTGGTGGCGGTGGTGATGCTATGTTCGCCAGCCATAATCATGATATTGATAATGATTATACGGCAAGTATTATATATACTGATACTTGGCATGTGGGAGATAAAATCCTGATGATTCCAATACAGGGAAGTGATAATAAAACCGTGAAACAGTTTTGGATATTAAGTAAAGGTAAAAGATTGGACGGTAATTGATATGGCTAATCCTTTTATGATAGGAAATACCGTAAATACTGAACAGTACAATACGCAAAAAGAATTTAAAGAATATGCATGGGATTTTAATAGAAATTCTTTTATTTATAATGATGATGGTTCTATGAAAATAGTTACACGAAATGAAGCAATAAAAGTATGGGTATATAAAGTATTGCAGACGGAACGATTTCGATATGGTGCATATTATGATGATTATGGTCTAGATTTAGAAAAATTCGTTGGCAAGGTACCAAATAATGGAATAAACGCCAATCTATTATATAGTGCTATTAAAGAAGCGTTGCTGGTAAATCCTTACATTTTGGCGGTAAATGATATATCTGTTAAGCAGATTAATAAAAAGATAACTTTAAAATTAGAGCTTACCACTGTATATGGTAAATCTACGCAAAAGATTGAGGTGTGATATATGTATGTTTGAGTTGGAAACAAGAAAGAATATATTAGAACGCCTAAAAAGTTATTTTACGGAAATGGCTGGCGATAAAGTAAATCTTGTAGAAGGTGGTTTTGCATGGGATTTATTAGCTAGTAATTCCAAAGAGTTTGAAAAGGTCTATGCGGAAATAGGGCTAAGTGTAGAAGCTTTTTTTCCGCAAACTTCATGGGGGCCGTGGCTAACAAAAATCGCTGAAACACATGGAGTAATAAGACGTGAGGCAACTAGTTCTATTGTAGTTTTAACTGTAACAGGGCAAGCAGGAACTGTCGTTCCTGAAGGTTCTTTGTTTGCTACAAATGATGGTAAAAACTTTTTAACTGTAGAAAGTAAGAAAATAGAAGATGGCGGAAGTGTAGATATAAAAGCACAATCTCAAGAGGCTGGCGAAAATTATAATGTAGATGCAAATACGATAACAAAAATACCAGTGAGTATTTATGGTGTATCTGCTGTAAATAATAAAAATTCTGCTTATGATGGCTTTGATGAAGAGGACGATGAAACACTTTTAAAAAGATTACTTTTTAAGGTGCGTATGCCTGCAACGAGTGGAAATAATTATCACTATATGACATTGGCAACAGAAGTTGCTGGAGTGGGTGAAGTAAATGTAATAGACCTTTGGAATGGTAATGGTACTGTAAAGGTTATAATTACGGACGCTAATAATAATATTGCCAGTGCAGATTTAATAGAAAAAGTTCAAACTTACATTGAAGAACAAAGAATAATAGGGGCAACGGTAACAGTTGTAAGTGTAACAGAACTCAAATTAAATATAGAGCTAAAAGTTACAAAGGGAACGGCAAATATAGAAGGTATAAAAAATGCTATAAATAACTATTTTAAAGAGAGCGTTTTTAAAACAGAATATGTATCTTATGCACAGATTGGTAGTGCTATTCTACAAAATGCTACTACAACAGGTGTTTTAGATTATGCAGATTTAAAAGTAAATGATGATATTGAAAACATTCCGCTTACTAGCGAGCAATTGCCAGTAGTAAGTGAGGTGAATTTAATTGAATGATGAATTGTTATTTGAATGGTTTAGACAAAATGAGGCGGATATTTTAAGGTATTTGCCTTATTTTTTATCTAGAGATAATGAATTAAAAACAGTAGCTGATGCATGTAGCAAAGAACACGAAAAAATAAGATTATTAATAAGGGATTGGTTTTATCAGTTTTTTGTAGATACTGCAACATGGGGGTTAAAGTATTGGGAAGAATTTTTGGATATAACGCCCCAAAGTGGAGATAATTACACCACTAGACGTAATAGAATAAAAATTTTACTAAATAGCCATGACATATCTACAAAAAAATTCATGACGAATTTGATAAACAGATTTTTAACTGACAATTCTGGTGCAATAGTTGAACACAATGAAAAATATTATTTTGATGTTTATTTTAATAATGATAGTATTTTTGATTTAGAAGGTTTAAAAAAAGCAATACATCTTTATAAACCTTCACATTTAGGAGTAAAATATTTTGCTACACGTGAAATAAAATCTGATATATATGTGTATGGATTAGTAAATGAGATAAATGTAATTGAGGTAGAAGCTGAATCTGATTATAGTATAAATCCAATAGATGTTCCTGTTGTTGTTTATGGTCTTATTAACGTTGCAAATCAAATTAATTTAGATTTTGATACAAATATCGGTGAAAGAAAAACAAATGTAGATGGAAATGCTATTTTTTATGGAAAAGCAAATAGTGCAAATACAATAGAAATTTAGGAGAGTGATTTTTATGGCAAGTTTTCCATCTGTAACCATGACCACAGAAGGATTAAATATGATAGCAAAAGCTTCTAGTGGTAACAGTGAAGATAGACTTATTGTTACAAAAGTAAAGTTTGGTGATGGTGTCTCTGAAGGAAATATAAGGGAATATACAGATGTTATAAACCCTAAAATGGAAGTAACTTTAGCAGAATGGGAAAATAGAGGCGATGGAAGATTTAGATATACTTTTACTTATAATAATAAAGGGATAAAAACTGGATTTTACCATAGAGAAATTGGACTTTTTGCTAAAAGTGGAAATGATGGTGGAGAAAAATTAATAGCGTATAGTAATGCAGGTAGCTATCCAGGATATATCGATGATGAAACAAAAGAAATACCATATCAACGCTTAATGATAAATATAGGTGTTGGTGATACAAATAATGTTACAGGTCAGGTTGATGTAAGTAATGCTGTAACTATCGAAATGTTAGATGAACACGATGCTGATGAAAATGCTCATGAAAAATTGATAAAAAAATTATTTGGTTCATCGGAAGCAACACTAGAAAGTGTAAAAGAAAAGGTAAATGATTGGGCTAAAGAAGTTTGCCTTCCATTATCTGGCGGAGAAATGACAGGTGATATAACAGCAAATAATGTATATGCTAATAACAATGTACTTGTTTTTAATAATGTAGCAGAAATGAAAGCAAGTAATAAAGTAAAAGCAGGATATACACTAAAGACATTAGGATTTTATATCACTGATGATGGTGGTGGAGCAAATTATTTTGTAACAGATAATATAGGTGAAGATGAAGTCGACGAGGCAAGTGTTATAACTTTACAAAAAGGATTATATGCAAAACTCTTGATACAAGATTATGTAAATATAAAACAATTAGGAGTAAAAGGTGTAGAAGAAACAGACACTACAGAAATAATACAGAAAATATTAGCGAATAACAATATAAAAGAAGTATATTTTCCAGAAGGAATTTATATAATAAGGGACTCAATAAATATAAATAGACCAATAAAAATAAGAGGAGAAAATGCAGAAAACACAATTATTAAAGTTAAAGATTTCTTAGCGTATGTTCCTGGAAGTTCTATATGGATTATATTATTAACTAATTCAGGTGCGATTTTCGAAAATATTCAATTACAACAAAATTTAACAGATACAGAAAATAAAGGTATGTTGTTAGGTTTTAAAAATGCACAAAATATTATATTTAAAAATTGCTTTATATTTCAAAATGAACAAGATTTTGGTTATGTAGATTTAAATACAAATAATAAAAATATAACTTTCGAAAATTGTGAATTTAAAACAATTATAAAAACTAAAACAATAAAGGGAACTGGATGCGTAATGGTTAGAGAAGGCTATACAGAAAAAGTAACAGAAAATATATATTTTAATAATTGTATCTTTGACCACGAAAGTGCAGATGAAAGTATAGGAGTATGGGATTGGTTCGGAACTGTTAAAAATGTATTTTTAAATAATTGCACTTTCAACGACGCAAACGGAACATCACTTAGCCAGCACTTTATGACACTTAATTTAAAAGATAAATCCGTATTTTTAAACAATTGCACAATAAATAGAAGCGGAGATAACGCATTTTCTATTGTAAAAGGTGGTTATGGCTCTAATATAAGCAACTGTATATTTAACCTAAATTTATCTAGTTTAATAAATGGTTGTTTTATAGGCTCGCCAAATATAAATAATTGTATTATTAAAAATTCAAATCTTAATAAATTATTAGATTTTAATCAATTACTAGATACCGACTCTCCTAAAGCTATTAATGAAGGTTTTAATTTAAATAATTGTAAAATTAATGGCTTTAGAAATTTTAATCATGGAAAAATTTTTAATAGTATTTTAGATATGCAGTCTGATAATGTGTTTGATTTAGTAGTGGGAGCTGAGATTGAGTTAAATAATTGTACTATAAGCAACGCTAAATGCCAAACATTTACTAATAAACCTGATTCAGTAAATAGCTTATTTAAATTAATAAATTGTACAATACAAGGAAATCTACAAACCAATAATTTTATTATACTTGGAGAAAACGCAAACATAAATATACAAGGCACTATTATAGACGTGAATAATAATTTTACTATAACAGCACCTAATTCTACTGGAATAATAGATTATATAAGCTATAACAATGCTTTTTCTAATTCTATAAATTTAGGAGAAAAAGTAATAAATCAGATAAAAAATATAACAACGGAGTAAAAATATGAAAAAAATAATTATATTAGTAATTATATTAGTAATTATATTAGTATCTTTGTGTACATCATGTTTTGCTAATCCAATACATGATTTTCAGGATCGTATACCAACAGATAAAGCCCTGCATTTCATGGCAGGATATGTAATTCAAGATCAGCTTCAGCGTAATGTAGGTTGCAGTGCGTTTGAGGCTTTTTTAATTACATCTGCTATAGCGTGGGGAAAAGAGAAGTATATTGATGATAATGTAGATAATAATGACGCTTATGCTACTCTGACAGGAAGTCTATTTTATCAAATAAAATTTTAAATTAATGAGGTGGTGATATGTATGAGCAAATTATAAACTTTATTAGTTCTTTAATTCCAACAAAGCTAGAGGTATATATTGGAGGAGGTGTTGCCTTTGTGGGAGTTTTATTGCAGCATTTATTTGGACCATGGTCAACAGCTTTTGAATCACTTTTAATTTTAATGGTGATAGATTATATAACTGGTATAAGTGCTGCATATATAAATCCAAATATGAAGCTAGATAGTGGTAAATGTGGTACTGGTGCATTAAAAAAAGTTGTTATTTTATTAGTTATAGCAACAACATACAGAATAGATTTGATAGGGCAAACAATGGCGAAAGACGTTGTATTGCTCTTTTTTATTGGTAGAGAAGCATTAAGTATATTAGAAAACTCCGCTAACTGTGGATTACCTATTCCAGAAAAACTAAAAGCAACATTAGCACAGTTTACAGAAATTAAAAAGGAGAAATTTTAAATGAGAGTTTTTATTAATCCAGGACATGATAAAGTTTATGACTCTGGTGCAAAAAATGATGTTTTAGGAATTAGAGAATGTGATATTGCATATGTAATTGGAGCATTAGTTGAAAAGTATCTTAATAATGTAGGTATTGAAACAAAAAGCCTGCAATCTGACAATCTTTGCAATGATACAGATTATTATAATGATAGACCTATAGCAGTATGCGACCTTGCTAATAATTGGGGAGCGGATTTATTTATCAGTATTCATTGTAATTCTTTTAATAATTCGGAAGCTAAAGGGACAGAGGTTGAAGTATTTAGTTTCAATACAGAAGCCCACAAATTAGCTACTTGTATTCAAAATCAAATTGTTGGTTCTATTAATACGGTTAATAGAGGTATAAAAGAATATCCTTCTTTAAAAGTTTTAAAACATACTACTATGCCTGCTGTATTAGTAGAAACAGCCTTTATCAGTAATATGGAAGATGCTAAAAAATTAATTGAGCGTAAGGACGATATCGCACGTGCTATTGCTAGAGGCGTTACAGATTATATGTTGTTAAATAAATAAGGAGCGTATAAATGATGACTATTGATGAAATTAAAAATGAAATTTTAGAAAATATGAAGGATTTTATTACGACTGAAGTAAAAGATATGGCTATAAAATGGATTAAAGATACGGCATTGCCAGCAGTTAAAGAAGTAGCTACAGCTTTTGTTGCAGAGCTTAAAAATAGTGCCACTGATGAAAAAGGCTGGGTAAAATTTAGAGATACTATTTTCTTACCAGTAGCCATAAATGGTAGTCTTTGGATTGTAGAAAAAGTAGTTAATAAATTAGCACCAACAGAGGAATAAGCATGAACATATTAAAAGAATTTGCAAAAATTTTTATTAGGTCCAAACTTGAGGATGAAAAGAGAAAGCTTAAGGACAAATTACAAAAACAAATAATTACAACTACTAGCACATCTGTAGTAGCTAGAAATGTGGCTTATCTTGGGATAATAGATAAGCTAGATGGTAAAGGTATCGCAGAAGTAAATAAAATTATAGATAAAATTTAATAAAAGAGTTATAATTAAATAACATTTTCTTTTATTGCTAAAAGCCCCTATTGCTTAGAAAAAATCTAGGTAATAGGGGCTTTTTTATTTTTTATTGATAAATTTGCTTTACAAAATAATCAAAATATAGTATAATAAAAATATAGAAAGGAGGTGTTTACATGATAGATAATGATGTAAAAGATTTTCTTGAAGTATCTACTTATCTTATAGTTATTGGTGAAACATTAATAAAGATAGGTAGGTGGTTAAAAAGAAAAGCAAATAAAAAAGCCCCGCAAAATCGTAGAAAGCCTCGCAAGCGTAAACGATAAAGCAGAGCCGTAGAAGGAGCGGTTATCCGCTCCACTACGATTATTCTATCATGTATAACCGATGAAAACAATGATATTATTTACCATAATAGTTTTAATTAATTTTATTTTGAAGTTTAAAGACTTAGATTTTATTAATTGGCTTAATGGTGTAAGCATGGGAGTAATTATTTCATATTGGTTTATTAGATTTAGGAGGTAAATATGGGTAGAGGTGGAAAGCGTGAAGGTGCTGGAAGACCAGTAGGAACAACAAAAGAAGTTAGTACAGCACGACCAGGAAGAAATATAAGAGCTTATGATGATGAATATATTCTTATAAAAGAGTTTATGAAAATAGTAAGGAAAAATCCAAAATTAGCTGAAGAATTTATAAAAAATAATAAAATGTAAATAAAAAAGATCGTCTGCACTACCGACCAAAGTATTACAGACTGTCTTCTTAAAACAGAGGTTATCCTCAGAAAATAACCTCTTTCAATATTGAAAAAGCCTATAATTTTTAATAGTTTATAATTATTAAAAAGTCGTTGCTATAAAGTATTTATCTAAGGCAACGACTTTTATTTTTTTTAATTATAAAGATGTCAAAATATGATGTCACAAATCGTCTGATTAAAAAATAATAATAAATAAAAAACGTCGTAACCTTAATTACGACGCTGATTTATATATGGTTAGCTATTAATTCAAATACAACACTTGTTAAAGTTAAATTATTTTGGTTGCCCCCATATTGCTCCCAAAACCATAATTCAAATACAATACTTGTTAAAATTAAATGCTAGAAAAGTCAATCTTTATGATTTTCATTATACTATTAAAAGTATTAATATACAAGAATTTTAAATTTTTTTACTAACGATGATAGAATTTTTTGGAGACTAAAAAAAGGTTTAATTTTTAAGCTTTAGAGGAGCTTTGCTTATTTTTAGCTAGTAATTTTATGGTAAATAAAAATTTTATTAAGCAATAAAAAACAAAAAAAGCAACTATCATGGATAGCTGCTTTAATTTTAAAATTTAGGTATATAGAAAAATAGAACTAATTTATTTTTAACAAATGCTAAATGTTCGCATGTTAAATCATATGGTGAACCGCATGAGTTAAGGTGCGAACTTTTATATAGTTCGTTAATATCAGAGTAAGTCACGTCTTTATCACTATTATTCAGGTTATAGACAATACATATTTTGTCGGAGTAAATATAAATTTTATAGATAAAGCAATCAATAATTTGATTATAGAAAGAAACATCAACTCTTTTATTATAGAATACATTTAACATATAAATGATTTGTTTTTCAGATAATAACCTATTACTATTTAATTGTTGGGTAGATATTTCAAGTTCTAATTTATATTTTTCTTGTTCTAATTGTTCTAGTCTATCTTTAGTTGAAGTTGTGATAATACCTGCTTCAATGGCATTCATTAGATTATTTATTTTAGTTTTTATGGCGGTCAATTGTTTTTTTAGCATTAATAATATATCATTAATTTTATTATCTGCTTGTTGTATTTCAAGACATTTTTTAGCAATCATTTTAAAATGTTTAGGATTTAATATATCTTTTACTGTATATTGGATAATTATATCTTCAAGAAGTTCTTTACGATATTTTTTTTGCTTACAATGTTTATGACTACAAACATAATAGTGATATTTTGCTTTAGTTTTGCTAGTGCCTGTTTTACCAGTCATAGAATGTTCACATAATCCGCAAAATAGTTTACCAGATAATAAATAGTTAACTTTAGCCCTTGTAGTATGACGGCGATTAAAAAGAATACGAGATTGAACTTTATTGAATAAAGCTTCATCAATTATTGGCGGAATGGCATCTTTGACACATACATCTTCTAATTCATATATGCCAATATATTTTTTGTTAGTAAGCATACGATTTAGAGAAGAACGATTCCATTTACGACCTTTTCCAGCATAATTAGGTAAAGTATTTAATTCATTGAAAATATCAATAGCTCGTCTACCTTTAGCATAATCTTCAAAGATTTTTTTTACATAAGGTGCTTGTTCATCATCGATTACATATTTTTTATTTACGATTTTATAACCAAATGGACAAGCTCCACCAAAGGATAAACCTTTTCGTATATTTTCTTTGATACCACGTTTAACTTTCTGGCTAAGTTCAGCACTATAATATTCAGCAAAACCTTCAAGCATAGACTCAAGAATAATTCCTTCAGGTCCATCAGGAATATTTTCTTTAGCATAAAAAATCTTGATGCCATTTTTCTTCAATTTTGCTTTATATACAGCACTATCATAACGATTACGAGCAAAGCGGTCTGTTTTATAAACTAATACAGCATCAAAAAGACCACTAGAACTATCTTTTATCATTTGTAAGAAAGAAGGTCTATCATCGGTTTTACCACTTAAAGCACGATCGATATAATGTTTAATAATAACCATATCATGAGTTTTAGCAAATTGTTCACATTCATGAATTTGACCTTCAATAGATTGTTCATTTTGTTTGTCACTAGAATAACGAGCATATATAACTGTCTTAAGCATAATAAAAATCCTTTCGTATTTAAGGTATAAATATTATTGTTTACTAAATAGAGGAAATAGTTTATAATAAATTATACAAATATATTATTGACAAATTAGAATTAATATGATATAGAGCATATTAATAAAGGAGAAAATATGGCAGATACTGAGCATACATTACAAGATATTGTTTTATTAGAAGATTTGTTGAAATTACCTAAAGATATATTAAAAGAGATATGCACAGAATTAAATTTGCCTTCAGAAGGATTAGCTGATGAATTAACAAGAATTATTTGGGAAAAAATAAATAATAATAAAACTAGCATGAATTTGGTTTTGGAACCATATAAAAATAGATTATTTTGTGGTAAATCTCCATCATTAAGTTGGTTTAAAGTGATAGAGAATAATACCCAAAAACAATTAACTTTAATAGATAATGAATTTAAAGATTTATCTATTAAAGAAATAATCATAAAAAATTTAGGATATAATCCTTTTGAACATATACAAATTCCTGATGAATCTCAATTAACTACGTCACCAACTGTGATTAGTGCAGCAAATATTTCTGATGATGAGTATTTTTTTAGATTTATGTATAAAATACGAAATACGCAGGCTTTTTATGCAAATAAAATAACAACATATCCTAAAAATAAAATAATTACTGTTTTAGTTAATGAAAAAAATAAAATTTTAGAAATTAGAGGAGATTTTAATTCTGTAAATAAAATTTCTTCGTATATAGCTACTACATTATTAGGAAATTATTTATCATTAGAGAAAATAAATTTATCTAAGAAATTTAATAATAATGTTGATTGTATTGCAAGATGTTTAGATGGTCAAATTACTAGTACATCTTCTGTTGCTAATGGAGATTTGAATTTGACAATAGAAGAAAGTAATACATTATTAGAAATTTTTACAAGATTAAATGCTTTTTTTAATAATAATATAGAAACTGATGAGTTAATAGCTTATTTAGAAAATATTAAGAGTCAAAATGAAATATTATTTTCAAATACAAATTTTGAAACTCTATTGTTAACAGGATTAAAAAATTTAGGATTAGCTACAAATAATGAAACTGATTTAAAAGAACAGCCGTTATATACAGCTGTTAAACCTTTTGTAATTGATAGAATAGGAAGTGTACTATTTAATGTTATGATAAATAATATGTCTGAAGAATATACAGCACATATAGCATTTAATAAAAATAGTATATATTTTCAAGGCTGGATAACAGAAGAGGTTATTTGTAAAATTAGAGAAGAATTAATTTATAGTTAGTTTTATGAAAGGAGGGTTAATATGTCGGAAGCAATTAATGCTGCTAAAATAGATGCTTTTCTTGATAAATTGATTTTAAGTCCATATAAATCATTTTATGCTGATTTAGTAGCTAAAAATGTTGGAATAGAAACAATAGTTGTTTTTAAATACTTATTTTCATTAACCCACCAAGGAAAACTAATATTAAAATGGGAAGTTCTTTGTCCTAATGAGGGTTGTTTTAATAAAATAAAACAATTTGATAAAGTTGAAGATATTTTAAATAAAATTATTTATTGTCCAGATTGTGGAGAAGATATTATAGCTACAGAAGAAAATATAATACCGGTTTTTAAATTTGATACTGAATATAGAGATGAGCGAAGAAAATATTTATTAAGTTTAAAAAAAAAAATAATATACAAAATCTATAGAATTTTGAGGGATATGCTCGTCAATAAGTTTATCAAATTGTTCAAAA
>OLNM01000582.1_pt1 | contig 33601 bp, 24 predicted proteins | sample 1672391 | NCBI WGS metagenome assembly OLNM01 (sample SAMEA3136680, study PRJEB25190) | human gut metagenome | reverse complement strand
TCTGCCGCACCTCGCTCGCCGTATCGGCACTTAGAATTATGCGGTATTGCCCTATATTCCTGATGGCAGCAATAAGCACAGACACGGAATAGAACAAATAGAAAACCAGCCGCCGGCTTCAGGGATTTTCCCCTGCCCGGCGGCTGGTTTTGGTTTATTTTGCTTTATCCTGCCCGGATAAATATCAGCGGGTCAGCCCGCCTTTGCCGATAAGCAGCAGGCAATCAGGCGATGACAAAGTGGTAGATCAGCGACACAGCAATGATGAGCGCACAGACCACTGCGGTGATGGGCGGTGCCCAATGGATGATACGCTCGGCCATTACATCGTCCTCGCTCTCCTCGTCATCGTCCGCATAACGGCCACGGCGAGGTTCTTCGTCATCGTCGCTTTCCTCTTCCTCATCATCGAACATGCGGGTATGCTCGTCCTCTTCATCCTCTTCATCGGCAAACAGATGGCCTTTGGGGACATAGCGGCGCACGCGGTCCATTTCGGCGTTGGTTGCTTCGTTGTCCTCGCCCTCTTCTTCCGGTTCCTGGGCCGGGGCGGGCGGGGTGAACTGTGCGGTGGGCTCCTGGCTGATGGCTGCCTGAGCCGCGGCGGCGGTGGCAGCGGCCTGGGCTTCCTGGGCTGCCTGGGCTGCTGCGGGGTCAACGCCATTGGCCACGGCGTTGATTTCGCGCTGCTGCTGTTCGGCGGCCTGCCGGGCTTCCTCCAGGATGCGGGTCAGGGTTGCCTTGATGTAAGCGCGGTCGCCGCCGCACTCGCTGCAGACGGAAACAGCTTCCTCGTTGGGGTGGAACGCGCCGCAGGCGCAGAACCAGCCGTTTTCGGTATCCTGCGGGACGCAGGTCAGCATCTTATTGTTGGTGCGGGTCTGAAGTGTGCGGGCAATAGAGCCAGGCAGCACACGGGGGGCCTGCAGGCGGACACGCTTATAATTACGCAGATCCACGCCGCGGCCGTTCAGGAAAGCACGGTCCTGCTCAATTTCCACGCTGGAAACCGGCGTATCGCTGACAAACACAGCGTCATCAGCACCAAACAGTTCGCCGGGCTGCACATTGAGCTGCTCATAATAGAAATCATCCTCGCACAGGATCTGACCAGAAGCATCTTTGCACTTGAAGTGGATGATAAAGCCGGTCAGCGGTTCTGTGCCAACATTCTTAAAGGTCAGGCAGACCGCAACTTCACCCGTGACATCCCCTTTCAGCAGCTCAACACGGACAAACTGAACCGGGCTGCCGGCAGTGTAATAATTGGCACGGGATTGCGCCATCAGGGAAAAATTTTGATCCATTGTGTTTCACCTTGCCTCAATTTTCATCAGACGGTTCGGAGGGCTGTTCCGGCGCGGCGGGCTGCTCTGCCGATGCAGGGGCTGCGGCAGGCGCGGGGGTATCCAGCCCAAAGGGTGCCAGGTTTTCGCCTTTCATCAGGGTGTCAAACTCTTCACCGCTGATCTTTTCGCGTTCCATCAGCACACCGGCCACACGGTGCAGCTCCGTCATGTGCTCGGTCAAAATGCGGCGGGCCGTCTCGTAAGATTCATCCATGATATCACGGATCTCATTATCAATTTCGGACGCCGTATTTTCGGAATAACCCTTGCCCTGGCCAAAGTCTCGGCCAAGGAAGGTTTCGCCAGGGTCGGTGCCATAAACCACCGGGCCCATGCGCTCCGAGAAGCCATAGCGGGTCACCATGGCGCGGGCGGTATCCGTGGCACGCTGCAGGTCGTTGGAAGCACCGGTGGAGATATCATCCAGCACCAGCTGCTCCGCCACACGGCCGCCCAACAGGCAGACAATGTTCTCGTTCATGGCGGTCTTGGTCACATAGCTGGGGTCTTTTTCCGGCAGATACATGGTAAAGCCGCCTGCCGAACCACGCGGGATAATGCTGATCTGGTGCACGGGATCATGCGTTTTGCAGAAATAGCCGGTAATGGCATGGCCGGCCTCGTGGTAAGAGGTCAGGCGCTTTTCGGCATCGGTCACAACGCGGCTCTTCTTTTCGGGGCCAGCCACAACCTTGATGGAAGCTTCCTCGATTTCGGGTTCGGTGATGGCCTTTTTGCCCTTGCGCGCAGCCAGCAGGGCGGCTTCGTTGACAAGGTTTTCCAGGTCGGCACCGGAGAAGCCCGCGGTGGACTTGGCGATGGTTTTCAGGCTGACATCGGGGCCAAGGGGCTTGTTCTTGGTGTGAACGCGCAGAATCTCCTCGCGGCCCTTCACATCCGGCAGACCAACATAAACCTGACGGTCAAAACGGCCGGGACGCAGCAGAGCCTTATCCAGAATATCGGCGCGGTTGGTGGCAGCCATCACGATAACGCCGTCGTTGGCGTCAAAGCCGTCCATCTCAACCAGCAGCTGGTTCAGGGTCTGCTCGCGCTCGTCATGCCCGCCGCCAAGGCCGGCACCACGCTGACGGCCCACGGCATCGATCTCATCAATAAAGATGATGGAGGGCATTGTCTTTTTGGCTTTTTCAAACAAATCGCGCACACGGGATGCGCCGACGCCGACATACATTTCCACAAAGTCGGAACCGGAGATGGCATAGAACGGAACACCGGCCTCGCCTGCACAGGCACGGGCCAGCAGCGTTTTGCCGGTGCCCGGAGGGCCGACAAGCAGAACGCCGTGGGGAATGCGCGCCCCCAGGGAGTTGAACTTTTCCGGTGCTTTCAGGAACTGAACCACTTCCTGGAGTTCAGCCTTTTCTTCATCCGCACCGGCAACATCGGCAAAGGTTGCCTTGCGCTGGCCTTCCTGCTGGTCCTTGACCTTGGCACGGCCAACATTCATCAGGCCGCCGCCACCGGCACCGCCGCGGTACATGGACATGAAGAGCAGCACCACGCTACCGATCATAAAGGCGTACAGGATGATCTCAAACCAGGGCACGTTGGTCTTAACGGCGACCATATCGTACTGCATGGGCGCATCCGGGTTGGCTGCATTATACTGGTCGATATAATCCTTGAGGTAGAATTGCAGGAAATAAGAAGGATATGGCAGCTTGTAGGTAATGACCGCTGCCCCGCCGTTCTTGGGGGCGTAAGCATCGGTGCCATCGCCGTAAATTTCTGCAAGCAGGCCGTTGGATGTTTCGCTGGACGTGCCGGATTCCGGCAGCGGATGTTCACCTTCTTTCACGCTCATCTCGATAACGCCGGTGTTCAGGTCCAGGTTAAAGTAGGTGACCTGATTGGATTCAAAGTACCCCATGGCTTCGGACAACATCATGGTGCTCTTGCTGGAGGCAAACAGGCTGGAATAGCTGGAGATCATCACGAGTGCTGCCACCATCAGGACAGCGGCAATGATAATGCCGCTGAAACGCGGTTTGTGCTGCAAAAAATCAACTCCCTGTCAAAATCCGCCAAAACGGCGGGCGATTGGTTATTCTGCCAAGACAGAATTTTATTTGGAATATACTTCCGGTTTTAACACGCCGACATACGGCAGGTTGCGGTACTTTTCGTCATAGTCAAGGCCATAGCCCACAACAAATTCATCGGGCACTTCAAAACCGCAGTAGTCCGGCTCAATATCCACCTTGCGGCGGCTGGGCTTGCTGAGGATGGTGCACAGGCGCACGCTGTTGGGGCGGCGCAATTTCAGCATGGGCACCAAGTGAGACAACGTGACGCCAGTATCCAGAATATCCTCCACGATCAGAACATCCTTGCCGGAAAGATCCTGATCCAGGTCCTTGACGATCTTGACAAGGCCCGTAGAAGTGGTGTTGGCACCGCCATAGCTGGAAACCACCATAAAGTCAATGCTGCAGGGTTCCTTGATAGCGCGCATCAAATCGGCCATGAACACCACGGAGCCTTTCAGGATAGACACCAGCAACAAATCTTTGCCCTCGTAATCGCGGCTGATCTGTGCCCCCAATTCAGCCACCTTGGCCTGCAACTGCTCTTCCGAAATCAAAACCTTGGCGATATCATTGTTCATATCATGCATGATCTGTTCCTCCAATATTATGATCTTGTTCCTGCTCCGGGGCCGCAGGCTGGCGGCTTTGCCGAATCAACAGGATCTGCTTTGTCCCATCATCCGGGGACAAACCGTCCGCAAAGCCTGCCCCCCACAGCCAAAGCACCTGGCTACCGCAGGCCAGCAGCGGCATCAGCGTCCGTTCAGCCACAGGAACTTTTGCCTCATTCAGATATTTTTTGAGCGTTTTGCCAACGTGACGTCCCGCCGGGCGGAACGTATCGCCGGGTTGGCGGGTCCTCACAAAAATATTCTTATTTATTTTAGCATAATCTGCACAATAGGTGTAGTCTTTTTTCAAAAATGATGGATTTTTCAAAAAAACTTCATAATTTAGTTGTTGAATCTCCAGCTCATAGCCCCCTGGCAGGCAGTAAACGCCGGTTTTTAGCAGCTGGTGCGGCGCGGGAATGGCTTCCGGCTGCATTTTTAGCACTGAGCGGCAGTACAAAATGCCGTTTGCCGCGGTCCAGCAGGCATCCGGCGTCAGCTGTACCGCACCGTTGCCCTGCCGAACAATGGCCGCAAGAGCCTGCACATATTTTTCTTCAGGGTCACGCGCGCGGGCTGCCAGCATGCGCAGGGCAGCAGCCAGCACCGGGGCATCTGCCGCGGCAAGAATCGGGATGCTGTACCCGCCCCCGCAGGCAGCCTGCGCCAGCAGTTTTTCGGCCAGGTTTTCCAGCCAGATGTTCAGCTCCTGCAGCTGGTTGCACAGCCGCCCCACGGCCCGCTCTGCCGCCGGATTGATGGTTTGCAGCGCCGGAACAGCATAATGGCGGATACGGTTGCGGGCATAGGCATCGCTGAAATTGCTTTCGTCCTGAACATAGTGTTGCCCAAGGGCGGCGCAGTATGCCGTGGTATCGCTCCTTGTCAGGCACAAAAATGGACGGCGGTACACGCCCCGTACCGCCGGAATACCCGCCATGCCGTGCAGGCCGGTACCGCGCGCCATGCGGAACAACACCGTTTCCGCCTGGTCAGATAACGTATGCGCTGTGGCAATGCAGGCATGCTGCTGTGCGGCCAGCGCATCAAACCAGGTATAGCGCAGGCTGCGCGCCCAGTTCTCGCTGGGGTTTGGGGGAATCTGCACCCCGCTGGCAGCGGCATCGTACAAAAAGAACGGCACATGATGCGTGCGGCAGAACTCCGCCACAAAGCGGGCATCCGCATGGGCAGCTTCGCCCCGGATTCCGTGGTCCACATGGGCCGCCATGACGGTGATGCCAAGTTCCGCTTTGCAGCGCAGCAGAAAACAGAGCAGCGCCATCGAATCCGCCCCGCCGGAGCAGGCAACGATGACACGGTCCCCCAACCGAAACAAACCCTGCCGGCGGCAATAGGCCAGCAAGGTTTGTTCCATCGTGTTTACTGGGTTTTGCAATGAATTGTCTGCGTCAGTACTGTTCATGGATCTCGTCCAGATTGCTGAACCGGGTATGGGCGCCATCCCAGCCAAGGCGGACCACACTGGTTTCGCCATGGCGGTTTTTGGCCACGATACATTCGGCTTCGTTTTCGTTCGCCTGTTCGGTTTCGCCGTTCTGGGAATTGTAATAGGCAGCGCGGTACAGGAAGAGCACCACGTCCGCATCCTGTTCGATAGAGCCGGAATCACGCAGGTCTGAAAGCTGGGGGCGGTGGTCCGAGCGACCCGCTGTTTTTTCGGCAGCACGGGAAAGCTGGGACAGCGCAATGACAGGAACGTTCAGTTCCTTGGCCATAATTTTCAGGTTCCGGGTGATATCGCTGATTTCCTGCACGCGGCTTTCGGTGCGCTTGGCGGACTGCATCAACTGCAAATAGTCGATGATGACCAGACCGATCTTATCCCGTTTGGGGTCCTGGTTGATCTGGCGGATTTTTGCCTTGATTTCCGGCACCGAAATACCGGAGGAATCATCCATGTAAATGGGAACGTTATACAACAGTGAAGTTGCATTGGCAAAGTCGTTCCAGTCGGAGTTGTTCAGGCGGCCGGTGCGGAATGCCTGGCTGTCAATGCCTGCGGTGCTGGAAAGGATGCGGTCGGTCAGCTGTTCGCAGGTCATTTCCAAGCTGAAAATGACGGTCGGTATCTTTTGCAGGCGGGCCACATTGGTAGCAATGTTCAGCGCAAAACTGGTTTTGCCCATACCGGGGCGGGCCGCCAGAATAATCAGGTCCGAACGGCCAAGGCCGGTCAGGATATTATCCAGATAGTTGAAGCCTGTGGGGATACCGGCAAATTTATCGCGGTCCGCACCGGACAGCTTTTGCATGGTATCAATAACTTCCAGGATAGACTCCTGAATGGTTTTAACGCCGGAGCGGTCCTGGCCGTTGCGGATATCGTACAGCTTTTGTTCGGCGCTTTCCAGCAGCAGGTCAGAATCGGATTCCTCGCTGGACTGCTGCAGGATATCGCGGGCTGCTTCGATCAGACGGCGGGTTTGATATTTTTCCTTGACGATCTTGATGTAAGAATCGACGTTGGAAATCGCCGGGACGGTTTCCGCAATGCGGGTAATGTACACTTTGGCATCATCTGCGCCCTTGAACACACCGTTCTGAGCCAGAGAGTCTACCAGAGTGATAACGTCCACCGCTTCGCTTTCGCTGAACAGGCGGCGCATTTCCTCATAGACGGCCCGGTTCTGCTCCGAATAGAACATATCGGGGTCCATCTCGGTGATCAGGCGGTTCAGGATGGTTTCATCCATCAGCGCTGCGCCAAGCACGCTTTGTTCCGCCTGCATGTTATACGGCAGCTGAATGCCCAGGCTGGACAAGCTTAATTCATTGTTTGCCATTCAGGCACCTCCCTGCCGTTTTTGTTGGAATGCAATTACAAGACCCCCTGCCAATTACAGCGGAGCCTCCTCGACCTTGACCTTGAACGCGGCCACAACACCCACATGCAGGCGGACTTTGGCATCATAACTGCCAAACTCCTTGATGCTGGCGGGCATTTCGATTTTTTTCTTGTCGATTTCGGTGCCGGTCAGCTTGTACAACTGTTCGGCAACTTCCTTTGCGGTCACTTTGCCGTGCAGCTTGCCGGAAGCGCCCCCCTTGACCTTGACAGAAACGATCTGGCCCTTGATCTTGGCAGCCAGTTCTTCAGCAGCAGCCTTAGCTTCGGCTTCATGGTGGGCTTTGGCTTCGCTCTTGGTGCGGGCGGTGTTCACAGCGTCAGCATCGGCCACTGCAGCCAGACCGCGCGGGAACAGGAAGTTGCGGGCGTAACCGTCCGACACTTCATGGATTTCATCCTTTTTACCAATGCTCTTGACATCCTGTTTGAGAATAACTTTCATCGTGGTGGTTCCCCTCTCTATGTAGTAATTGATATAATTTTCTGCCATTGGCAGGGATTCGCTGATAATTTAATTTGTTAAACTGCACCCACCAGTTCTTCCTGGCATTCCTGGTTGGCGCGGTATTCGTCGATCTGCGCGCGGATGCGGGCTTCGGCTTCCTTTACGGTACAATCACGCAGCTGGGCACCGGCCATCGTCAGGTGGCCGCCGCCGCCCAAGGGCTCCAGAATGACCTGTACGTTCAGCGCACCCATGCTGCGGGCGGAGATGTTGACACCGCCGTTTTTGGCGATTGCCACAAAGCTGGCATCCACGCCGTTGATGGTCAGCAGGTCATTGGCTGCCATGGGCAGAACCACACTCATGGCGGGGTCAAGCTCATCCGAAGTAGCGATAGCGCAGCCTTTGTAGAGGTAAGCGCCCTCCACAATAGCGGCGCGGGCTTCGTATTCTTCTTTGGAAATATTGAACAGGCTCTTGGTCGCGGCGGTTTCGGCCCCGCGGCTGCGCAGCCAGGCGGCAGCCTCAAAGGTACGCACGCCGACATGCAGCGCAAAACTGCGGGTATCCAGCATGATGCCAGACAGCAGCGCCTGGGCTTCCAACTGAGTGATGTTGTTTTGGGCGGGCATGAATTGCAGCAGTTCACACACCAGCTCGCTGGCGCTGGAAGCAAAGGGTTCATGATACAAAAGGATCGGGTTATCAATATGCCCTACCGCCATGCGGTGATGGTCGATAACAACCACGCGGCTGCATTTTTCGTAAATCTTTTGGTCTTCCAGCAGGCGCTTTTGGTATGTATCGGTTACAATCAGCAGAGTTTTGGGGGTGATGAGCTTATAGGTTTCTTCCGGTTCAATAAAGTTGTGGTCCTCCCCCGCCTTGTTGAACACATCCAGCAGCTGGCCCGCCAGCGTTGCCTTGCTGCGCACTGCGATGACCGAAGGCACATCGCACATTTTGCACATGCGCAGCAAACCGATGGCGGAGCCGATGGCATCCAAATCGCTCTGGCGGTGGCCCATGATAATGACGCTGTCGCTCTGGCGGATCTGGTCTGCCAGAGCGTTGGCAATGATGCGGCTGCGCACATGGCTGCGCTTTTCGACACCATGGGAAATGCCGCCGAAGAACTCAAAGCCATCGACTGTTTTCACGGCAGCCTGGTCGCCGCCGCGGCCCAAGGCAATATCAATGCTTTCGCGGGCCATCTCCTGGCATTCCTGCATAGTAGCGCCGCCATGGCCTACGCCGATGGAAAGGGTAAGCATTCCGCCGGGGTGCAACGCACGCACTTTATCCAGAATATCAAAGCGTTCTTCCATCATCCAGCGGATATCCCGCTCTTCCACCACCGCAATATAGCGGCTGTTGGACACCTTGCGCAGGAAACCGGTCGTGCGGCCGATGTATTCTTCCAGCAGGGTGTTGATGGCCTCCAGCTCGTGCGCCTGCTCGGAGTCCTTCATATCGTTGAACAGCTCGTCATAGCTGTCCACCCCAATAATCAGGTAAGCCGGGCGGCTGGCAGTGTATTCATCCAGCGTGTTTTTGTAGAACGTATCGTTGACCAAAAACAGCAATGTGCCCGTTTTGCTGCTGCGGCTGGTTGTGGCATAGGCCGTGTAGCGGTTTTCGTCAATGGTCAGGTCCTGGCCGTGGGCGCGGGCACAGACGGAAAGGTCAATGCCGGTCATCAGGCGGTCCGGTGCAGCCAGCAGGGCATCCTGCCCCGCCAGAATCTGCTCCCGGAAGGCCGGATTATACCACACCACGGAGCCTTCGGTAATCAGGGCAGTGGGGATGGAAAAATCCGCCAGCGAATACTGGGTCTTACTGCCCTCAAAGTTGGTCCCGCACAGCATATCGGCCACAAAGCGCCGCAGCCGGCGGATGCCAAGCACCGCCACCACCAACGCAAACACTACAAGCAGCGCCGGTGCCAGCAGCCAGCGCGGGTTGCTGAACGCCAGCGGCACAGCCAGAGCGATGCACGCAACGAGCAGCAAAAAGATAATGACAAAGATATCACGTCTCAGCTTGTTTTTCATCATCGTTCCTCGGTGCCTGCAATGTGGGGCAGGCGGTCACGGTCAGATATGGTTTGGATCAAACTTCCATCAGAATGGGCAGAATCATGGGGCTGCGCTTGGTTTTGCGGTAGATATAGCTGGAAAGCGCCTCCCGCACGCGGGATTTCACGCTGGCCCAGTCGTGCATGTTATCCGCCATACTGCGGTCAAGGGCCATTTCAACCTGCACGCGGGCACCGTCCATCAGCTCCTCGCTTTCCCGCACATAGACAAAGCCGCGGGAAACCAGGTCCGGGCCGGAAAGCAGCTGGCCGGTGCTGCCATCCACAGCTGCGGTAACGATAATGATACCGTCCTCCGACAGGTGGTGGCGGTCACGCAGGACCACATTGCCCACATCGCCCACGCCATAGCCATCCACCATCACGGCACCGGCGGGCACAGTGCCCTCCACTGCCATGCCATCGCGGGAAAGGCGGATGTTCTGGCCATTTTCAGCAATATAAATATTCTGCTTGGGGATATAGCCCAGGTGCTCCGCCGTTTCGGCGTGGCGCTTGAGCTGCTTGAACTCGCCGTGAACCGGCAGGAAATACTGCGGGTGGGCAAGGGTCAGCATCAGCTTCTGCTCTTCCTGGCAGGCGTGGCCGGAAACATGGGTATCGTACATGTTTTCGTAAATGACCTCTGCGCCCAGGGCCAGAAGGCCGTTGACCACCTTGGTCACGGTCTTTTCGTTGCCGGGGATGGGGCGGGCCGAGATAATGATAAAGTCAGTGGGGCCGACCTTGACGGTACGGTGGCTGGCCTGCGCCATACGGGACAGCGCGGACAGCGGTTCGCCCTGGCTGCCGGTGGTGATAAGGACAACCTTTTCCGGCGGGTATTTGTTGATCTCCTCGATATCGATCAGCACATTATCCGGCGCATGCAGATACCCCAGCTCCCGCGCCATTTCGGTGTTGGAAACCATGCTGCGGCCATTGACGGCTACCTTGCGGCCATACTCAATGGCCAGGTCAATGATCTGCTGGATGCGGTAGATGTTGGAAGCAAAGGTTGCCACGATAATGCGGCGGTTTTTGGCGCGGGCAAACAGGCTGCGCACCCCTTCGGCCACAGTCTGCTCGGTTGCCGTAAAGCCGGGGCGCTCCGCGTTGGTAGAATCCGCCAGCAAAGCCAGCACGCCGCGGCGGCCATACTCCGCAATGGTGGAAAGGTCGGTAACGGCATCGCCGGAAAGCGGCGTGTAGTCGATCTTGAAGTCGCCGGTATGCAGCACGATGCCTGCCGGGCAGTCAATGGCAAACGCCAGAGAATCCGGGATGGAGTGGTTGACATGGATGGGCTCCACCGTAAAGCAGCCAAGGCGCACTTTCTGGCGGGGACGGATCTCATGGAACTCTGCACTGGAGGCAAGACCGTGCTCCTCCAGCTTGTTTTTGATCAGGCCAATGGTCAAACGTGCAGTGTAAATGGGCACGTTGAACTTTTTGAGCAGATACGGCAGGCTGCCGATATGGTCTTCGTGGCCATGGGTAATGAACAGGCCCTTGATGCGGTCCTTATTTTCCAATACATAGGTGAAATCCGGAATGACAAGGTCCACGCCGAACATATCGGAATCCGGGAACACCAGGCCGCAGTCCACCAGGATCATATCGCCCTGGCATTCATACAGGGTGATGTTTTTGCCAACTTCGCCCAGGCCGCCCAGCGGGCAGATGTGCATGGGAACAGCCGGGGTGGAAGCATCATAATAATGCTGCTTATAGCTGCGGCGCTGCGGGCTGCGGGGGCGCTGCACCGGGGCCGGAGCTGCTGCATTCACCGCATTGCTCGCTGCAGCCTGCTGGGGCTGCGGGGCACGGCGGCGCTGCGGCTTGCGGTGCTGGGGCTGTGGTTTTTCCGCCGCTGCCTGCGGGGCGCTGGCCGCGGGGGCAGGCGCACCGGGTTTGCGGTTCTGGTTATTATTATTTGCGCGCGGGGCACGGCGGGTGTAATTGCTGCGGCCCTGCTGGCGGGGGCGTTTTTCGTTGTTGTGATCTTCCATTGCATAACCTCCATATTGTATTCGGCCAGGGTTGGTGGTTACACACACGGTAAGCACCGTACCCCGGACGTGATGTTTTGTCGCATGTAAAATTTGTACGGCACTGTGCCGATTTACTGAATCAAGGTTGGACGCGAAGAGTTCAGCCGAAAGGCTGCAACCGGGTCCTGAATCAAACTACGACATTGCAATTAAATCTATTATAAGGCGCGGCGGGGGCATTGTCAAATAGTATGCCGGACGCATTTATGGACAAATTACACAAAAGCTTGCAGGGCTGGGCAAAATCGCGTATAATTATTTTTATAGTAAAGCGGCAGGGTTCCGGGCATTGCGGCTGGCCGATAAGGTACAGCGAAAAGCAAAGAAAAGGATGCCATTTTCCGGCACGCCCTGATTCCAGTATTGCCGCAGCAAAACGAGGGTAACATGAAACACATCGAAATTTATACCGACGGTGCCTGCAGCGGCAACCCCGGCCCCGGCGGTTGGGGCGCGATCCTGCGCTTCCGTACCGGAGAAAAGGTGTATGAGAAAGAGATTTCCGGCGGCGAGGCCGGAACCACCAACAACCGCATGGAGCTGACCGGCCTGCTGGAAGCCCTGCGCCAGCTGAAAGAGCCCTGTGACATTGACCTGTACAGCGACAGCCAGTATGTGATCAACGGGCTGGAAAAGGGCTGGGCCAAGGGCTGGCGCAAGCGCGGCTGGAAAAAGGCAGACAAATCCCCCGCCTTGAACCCCGACCTTTGGGCACCGCTGCTGGAAGAAAGCGAGAAGCATGTGATCCACTACCACTGGCTGAAAGGCCACGCAGGCCACCCCGAAAACGAGCGTTGCGACCGCTTGGCCGTGGAGCAAAGCAAAAAATACGGCGGAAAGCAGGCCTGACGCACTGCGCACCGCTGATACAGGAGGATATTATGGACGGAGCACTGGGTTTTAATACATTTGAAAAGCAGGATAAGGTTCTTGTTGGGCTGAACGGCGGCATGGACGCTACCGTTACTGTGCGCATTTTGCAGGAGCAGGGCTTTGCCGTACAGGCCGCACTGGTGCATTTTGCCGGGATGGCCGACGATGCCGTGGAGACCGCACAGAACGCCGCCAAGGCGCTGGATGTCCCCCTGCACGTGATTGAAGCAGCGGACACTGCCGCGGACGAACTGCTGAAGTTCCAGCTGCTGATGCAGACGGCTGATAAGCTCGACTGCCGTTTTATCTCCACCGGCCATTATGCCCGCGTGGAGCAAGACGCCGATGAGTGCCGCCTGTGCGCCCCAGAGCACGCAGAGTGCGACCAGACCGCCCTGCTGGAAGTTCTGCCGCAGGAAATTCTGGCACGGCTGATCCTGCCGCTGGGTGAATTCGACAAGGAATCCGTGCAGGAAATTGCGCAGGATATCGGCTGCGCGGAATAAATTGCCGCAAACGAACGCAGATGTTTGGATAGAAATGCAGAACTGCGGATTCCAATGGTTCAGAGATTATGAAAAAGGCATGTGCTTGAATGATAGCACATGCCTTTTTGTTTTACTATTCTTTTGTTCTCTGTTCTTTATGAGATGAGCGTCTGAGAAAAGCAACGGAAATCAAGTGACCCAAAGCCATCTTATTTCTTTTTGTTTTTCTTTTCCTGGCGCTCCTGCTCTTTGATCAGGCGCTTGCGCTTCTGCTTTTCGGTTTCCACGCGGGGCCAGGGGTTCCAGGTGCCCTCGTTTTCGTGCATCCAGTGGGCAAAGGGATACAAAAGGATGGCCAAACCGCCCAGCAGAATCAGCAGGTAGATGGCGGTGGACAGATTGACCGCCATATCCAGCGCGCCAAGGGCCGCCATCAAAAAGCCGGCATACATGGCGAACTGCCCATTATAGCGGACATAGCGGTTCCAGTTTTCTTCTTTTATGGCGTCCCGCCCCTGGTCCCCCCAGATGCGGGGATTTTTGGTAACGGCATAGCCGTAATACGCCAGCACAAGGCCGACAACAAGCATAAACTGGAACATAGCGTCTCCTCACTTTGGGCTGTATATTACAGGCCCATTTTTTTGTAGAATGGGGTAAAATCAAAGGTAGCAAAATAGTCTGCCGGGGTCTCGGCGCGGCGGATCAGTTGGTGGGAGCCATCCTCGCACAGCAGCACTTCGGCGCTGCGCAGCTTGCCGTTGTAGTTATATCCCATCGAGAAGCCATGGGCACCGGTATCGTGGATGACCAGCACATCGCCCATATCGATCTTGGGCAGCATACGGTCAATGGCAAACTTATCATTGTTCTCGCACAGACCGCCGACCACATCGTATTTATGGTCGCAGGGGGCGTTTTCTTTGCCCAGCACGGTGATGTGGTGGTAGGAACCGTACATGGCCGGGCGCATCAGGTTGGCAGCGCAGGCATCCAGGCCGATATACTCTTTATAAATGTGCTTTTCGTGGATGGCTGTGGCAACCAGACAGCCATACGGAGCCAGCATAAAGCGCCCCATCTCGGTAAAGATGGCAACGTCACCCATACCGGCGGGCACCAGGATCTCCTCAAACTTTTTGCGGACACCCTCGCCAATGGCCAGGATATCATTTGAGCGCTGCTCCGGCTTGTAGGCAACGCCGACGCCGCCGGACAGGTTGATGAACTTGATGTGTGCACCGGTCTTTTGGTGCAGACGCACAGCCAGGTTGAACAGGATACCGGCCAGTTCCGGGTAATAATCATCGGTAACGGTATTGCTGGCCAGGAAAGCATGGATGCCGAAGTTCTTTGCACCCAGTGCCATCAGGCGGGTATAAGCTTCGGTCATCTGCTCTTCGGACATGCCGTACTTGGAATCGCCGGGGTTATCCATGATGCCGTTGCCCAGGTCAAAGGTTCCGCCGGGGTTAAAGCGGCAGCAGATCGTTTCGGGGATACCTGCCACATTCTTGAGGAAATCCACATGGGTCAGGTCGTCCAGGTTAATGTAAGCGCCCAGGTCATACGCCTTCTTCATGTCCTGCACCGGCGTTTCGTTGGAGGAGAACATGATATCGCTGCCGCTGAAGCCACAGGCTTCGCTCAGCAGCAGTTCGGTGTAGCTGGAGCAGTCCACGCCGCAGCCTTCCTCTTTCAGGATGCGCAGCAGGTACGGGTTGGGGGTTGCCTTAACGGCAAAATACTCCTTAAAACCTTTGTTCCATGCAAAAGCTTTGTTGACAAGGCGTGCATTGGCGCGGATGCCTTTTTCGTCATAAAGATGGAACGGGGTAGGCACATCGGCAATAATTTCCTGTGCCTGCTCAAGGGTGATGAACGGTTTCTTTTCCGGCATAATAATACTTCCTTCCCTCTTGTTGTGCGGCGCGGCACTTCCCCTGCCCTTTTTTGCACATACAGGGCGTATGCGGCCCGCTGGGGCGTACCGTAAAGCAAACGTGGTGAAAATATTCCACCCGCTTGTTTGCTTATTCGATACGCTCTGACCCTCTATGAATAAATATACAGTTATTATATTGCTTTTGCCGCCGCAGGGCAAGAGCTTTTTGAAAAAATGCCGGAATGGTGCAAAAATGCCCCGCATACCGCAGGGCATGCAGGGCAAAAGCATGGATCGTGATAAAAATTCAGGGGGTCAATCCCCTACCGCGCTGTGCCGCATGGCAAGGTGGCCGGCAAGCAGGCGGTTTTCCAGGTGTTTGACCGTCCACAGGTAAGCCGGGTACAGGAACAGGCAGGCCGCCACCCAGGCTACCGGGTTGGACAGCTCTGCGCCAAAATAGCCCAGCACCGGAATCAGCACCAGGGCGATAACGGTACGCGCCACCATTTCGGCCACACCGGCCATCATGGCAAGTGTGGAATAGCCCAGCCCCTGAATGGTATAGCGCCATACGATGAGCGCGCCGAGCGGGATAAAGAACAGACTGTTCCAGAACATATAATCCCGCGCCATCGCCACGATCTCAACCTCGGTCTTGGTATTCAGGAAGAGGCCGATGATCACGACATCGCCAAAGTGCAGGGCAATAAAAGCAAGGACGGAATAGGCAACCACCATAATGTAGGAGCTTTTTACACCGCTGCGCACACGGTCCAGCCGGGCCGCGCCAAGGTTCTGGCCCGCATAGGTTGCCATAGCGGTGCCGATGCTTTCCAACGCACAGGAGAGCAAGTTTTGGGTTTTGCCCGCAGCCGTAATGGCGGCAACCACAGAGCTGCCCAGCCCGTTGACGGCCCACTGCATTATAACGCCGCCCACGGCCGTGATGGTACACTGCAGGCCCATGGGCAGGCCCATAGCAGACAGGCGGCGGCAGGTAGAGCGGCTGTATTTCCATTCATCCCGCGTCATATGCAGGATCTTGAACTTTTTGATCAGATAGATCAGGCTGATCACGCCGGAGATTGCCTGCGAAACATCGGTTGCCACAGCGGCACCCAAAACACCCATATTAAAGTTGATGATGAGCACCAGATCCAGCACAATGTTGACAGCGCTGGTCAGCACCAGGAAGTAAAGCGGGGTTTTGCTGTCGCCCAAAGCGCGCATGATGGCCGAAACCATATTATAGAGAAAAACAAAGGGAATTCCCGCAAAGATCCAGCCAATGTAGGTGCTGGCACCATCAATAATGTCCGCCGGGGTCTGCATCAGCTCCATAATGGGGCGGGTCAGCGCCACCGTGACAACGGTAAGCACAACACCCCAGGCAATGCACAGCCAGGTTGCATTGGCCACATGGCGGCGCAGGTCGCTGTCATCATGGGCACCAAACAGCTGTGCGATGGGGATAGCAAAGCCGTTGCACATGCCAATAACAAAACCCAGAATCAGATAGTTGACCGAGCCGGTAGCGCCAACTGCCGCCAGCGCATTGACACCGACAAAACGGCCCACAATGATGGTATCTGCCAAGCTGTAAAACTGCTGGAACAGGTTGCCCAGCATCAGCGGCAGGGTGAACAACAGGATGATTTTGAACGGATTTCCGCTCGTTAAATCTTTGGTCATATGCGTTCCCTCAACAAGATCATTTTTCCACACAAAACAACGCGCAAAAGTAAAAAAGAGAGTGGTTGGCACCCTGTTTTGCTCAAGCGCGGAGTTAATTATACTATAACAAAACAAAAAATCAAGTGGGCTGCAAAGAAAAATATATTTCCCCAAAGCAGCGGCTGAATTGTATGCTTTTACAGCGCCACTGGAGCTCACGCCGAACAGCCAACAAGAAAAGCCGCACACCCGAAGGTGTACGGCTTACCTTGGCAGGGGTAGAAGGATTCGAACCCTCGGCACGCGGTTTTGGAGACCGCTGCTCTACCAACTGAGCTATGCCCCTATGTAAAAAGCCCACAGTAACTAACGTGCTGTGGGCTTTGCTATGGAGCTGTTAGGCAGATTCGAACTGCCGACCTCATCCTTACCAAGGATGCGCTCTACCGACTGAGCTATAACAGCATGTGGCGACCCGGATCAGGCTCGAACTGACGACCTCTAGCGTGACAGGCTAGCGTTCTAACCAACTGAACTACCGGGCCAAGCCCTTTCGCGCTTTGCATCAGGCGTTACCTGACCGCTGCAACATGATTGATTATACTGGATTATACCCCAACTGTCAAGCACTTTTTTGATTTTTTTGCCATTTTTCTTGTGTTTCGCGCATCAGCGTCAATAAAGTTTTGGGCGGGTGCTCTTGTGCTTTCCTCTGCTGACCACGGCCATGCCGCAGCGTTAATTTGCAGTTGCTCTTTCCCGACTACAACATTTTTTGTTACAGCGTTAATGTGCAGAAAGCCGCCGCGTCATCATCGCGCAAGGCCACAAGAGCTCTTTCGTTATTTTCAAAATCGTTTGGCTCCATCTTCTCTGCCCCAAAAATGCTGCTGCTTTCCATGGGCAGCCTGCTGCAAAAGCGATGGTCCCATCCCTCAGTTCATGGCCGGGTGCCATTACGATAATTTTCTCCAACTTATTCTCCTTGAAACCCTTCGGATTTTAACGAATCGAACCGCAAACAAAAAGCACAGCAGTTTTTCGATACATCTGTATCACAACTGCTGTGCTTTTGGCAGGGGTAGAAGGATTCGAACCCTCGGCACGCGGTTTTGGAGACCGCTGCTCTACCAACTGAGCTATGCCCCTATGTAAAAAGCCCACAGTAACTAACGTGCTGTGGGCTTTGCTATGGAGCTGTTAGGCAGATTCGAACTGCCGACCTCATCCTTACCAAGGATGCGCTCTACCGACTGAGCTATAACAGCATGTGGCGACCCGGATCAGGCTCGAACTGACGACCTCTAGCGTGACAGGCTAGCGTTCTAACCAACTGAACTACCGGGCCAAACCCTTCGCGCTTTGCATCAGGCTACCGCCTGACCGCCGCGACGCATATTATTATAGCAATCAGGGCGGCCTGTGTCAAGCATATTTTCAAAAAAAATCCAAAAATCTTTTTGCTCTTTTTCTTTTGTCAAAATCGTCCGTTATGCGTTATTTTTATTTCCTTGCTGTCTTAAAAGAACTCTATTGTACAAAAAATATCCTCTGTTCTTTTCAAGTTCACAGTTCTATGTTATACTGACTAACAAACAGCGTTCCCTTTGTTCGTATCGCCATTTCTGCTGTTGCGCAGGCGGCACGGCAAAAGGATCCGCTTGCAACCCACAAAACAGGAGGTACAAATTATGTGGACCCGTTCCCTTTTGAAGTCCAACGCCAAACAGGCGTTGCAAGAGCGGTACTGGCGCAGCGTGGGACTGTGCCTACTTCTTTCCCTGTTGGGCATTGGCTATTCTTTCCCCCGCCTTACGGCGCAATACCGCGTAACGTCTTCCCAACTGAACGGTATGATGGGCGGCCCGGTGTGGCAGGGCAACGCCGGCGGTGGATACACCAGCGGCAATGAGGAGTATCTTTTGCAGGCATTGGCCCCCTTTGCCGGGGTGGTGATTATCGTAATGTTGATCGCTGCCGCAATCAGCCTATGCTGGGCAGCGTTCCTCATCAACCCGCTGACAGTCGGCCGCAACCGCTATTTTATGGAAAGCCGCCAGTCGGCAACACCGTTCAGCACCGTCACTTCGATCTTCCGCACCCCGTATCTGAATGTTGTTAAAGTTATGCTGCTGACCAACCTGAAAATTGCGCTGGGTTCCCTTTTGATCATTCCTGGCATTTACTGGTCTTATTGCTACATGCAGGTCGGCTACCTGATGGCCGAAAACCCCTACCTGACCACCTGCCGCGCCATGGAGCTGAGCAAGCAGATGATGGACGGTGAAAAGTGGAACACCTTTGTGCTCCAGCTTTCCTTTATTGGCTGGTACTTGTTGTGCAGCATTACCTTTGGCATTGGTTTCATCTTCCTGGAGCCTTATGTACAGGCCACTTTCGCAGAACTTTACGCTGCGCTGCGCGCCAAGGCGCTTGCCAACGGATACACCAATGAGTATGAACTGGGCGGCTTCGTGCGCCACTGATTATAAACAATAAAACAATAAAAAACAAATCCGGACTGTGGATCATTTCCATAGCCCGGATTTGTTTACTTGTGCAATTTTGACGGTATATAACTCAAGCTTTGCCTGATTCATTCACAGCCGCTGCGCTGGGGTGATCAGAAGGATGCTTGGCAAACAGCGTCTTCAGGGCAAGCGGAGTGGCAACAGAAGATACGATGATCAGCAGAATAACAGCGGTAAAGTAGACAGCGTCCACCATGCCGACTGCAAGGCCCTTTTGTGCCACAATCAAAGCAACCTCGCCGCGGGTCATCATGCCAACGCCAACCTTGAGGGAATCTGCCCAGTTGAACTTGCAGATCTTTGCTGCAAAACCGCAGCCAATGATCTTGGTGATAAGTGCCACAATGACAAAGCAGACACAGAACAGCAGGATATCGGGAGTCAGGCCGCTGATATCGGTTTTGAGGCCGATGGAAGCAAAGAACACCGGAGCAAACATCATATAGTTGCTGATTTCGACACGGCGCTCCACATAGGGTGCATCATGAATGTTGCACAGCACGATACCAGCAATGTAAGCACCGGTAATATCGGCAATGCCAAAGTACTGCTCTGCAATGTAAGCCATGGCAAAGCAGAAGCCAAGGCTGGCAATGGTAATGCGCTGGGTGTGGGGGTTACGGTTATCCAGCCAGGTCATGGCCTTGTACAGCACAAAACCGACAATGACCGCCACCACAAAGAACAGCACCGTGTTGATCAACACCTGGCCGATGCTGGTACCGCCTTCTTCGCCGCTGCCGGCCCCCAGAACGCAGGTAAGCACCACAATGCCGATAACGTCATCAATCACGGCTGCACTGACGATGGTGGTGCCCAGGAAGCCTTTCAGCTGGCCAAGCTCCTGCAGGGTTGCCACCGTGATGGAAACGCTGGTTGCCGTCATAATGGTGCCGATGAACAATGCTTTATAAAACTCCGGACTGCCGATAGCACCCAGACCATAGAACGCACCATACAGCAGCGTACCGCCCACCAAGGGAACAAAAACACCCACGCAGGCAACCAGAGTTGCAATGGGGCCGGCTTTCATCAACTGCTTCAGGTTGGTGCCAAGGCCGGTGGAGAACATCAGCAAAATAACGCCGATTTCCGCAAAGACCGAGATGGTATCGCTGAGCTGAACAACCCCCAGCAAAGAGGGGCCAATCAGCAAACCGGCGATGATCTCGCCCACCACTTGGGGTGCCTTGAGTTTGCGGGCAATCAGGCCAAAAAACTTAGCCGCAATCAATATGATTGCAAGATCCCGGAAGAATAGATACATAATGATAGAACCTCCTTTTTCAGCACGGCATAGCTGATATGGCTTTTTGGTTCATACAGTGGTACTTGCCATCCGCCCAGTCTCCCCAGCCAAAAGGTGCCGGAGCCGTGTTCCCTTATGTTTTACCACGCTGTTCATATTTTTTCAAGAGCTTTGTCACAGAAATGTCAATTTTCATCTGTATGCACAAATGTCTTGCACAAACGGGGCGTTTGCGGGGCAGTTCATGCCATATTGTGGTTGCGGCAAAAAGGGCATGTGCTTGTACCCTCCTTTGGATTTCAGATCATTTTCACAAAAAACTTCTTCCATATGTTCTTTTTTCCTTTTTTAAAATTTATTTGAAAAAAATTGATTTTTTTCAAAATATTGCTTGACAATCCCAGATGTGCTTGCTATAATATAACACGTCGTCAGGTGAGGCGATACAGCAGAATAGATGGAAAGATGGCTGAGCTGGTCTAAGGCGCACGACTGGAAATCGTGTAGGGCCCATAAAGCCCTCAAGGGTTCGAATCCCTTTCTTTCCGCCACAAAAAAGCTACATTCAATTTGGATGTAGCTTTTTTGTTTTACAGTTTTACATGTTATCAGTGCGGCCCTTTTTGTGGCATAATAAAGCCACGAAAGGAGCTGAGCTTATGCCCGAAATTATCCCAATTCGTGATCTGAAAAATACCAATGCGATTTCGCAGCGCTGCCACGAAACGCAGGAACCCATCTTTGTGACAAAAGCGGTTATGGGGATATGGTTATCATGAGCATAAGGGCTCCTCGGATGTTGTCCGGGGAGTTTTTATTTATGGCAACACCGCACAATTCCCGCCTTGCGGCTTAAGCACCGCTCCGACAGCTGCGGCACTTAGAATCATGCGGTATTGCCCTAAAACAAAATGGATGCCTCCCTCCACATTCAGAGAAGCATCCATGATGGATTCTTAATTATTCGATTTTTACCCGTGTCCAGAAAACCGGGTACATATCAGTACGGGACGGCAGCTTTGCTTTTATTGGTTTGCTCTTTTTATAAAAACTATGATTACAGCGGCATATAGTCAAAATCAATGCGGCCAAGGGCAACGTTGGCACCGGCCACCTGCACTTTGACGGGGTCGCCCAGCATCCAGCGTTTTCCGGTCAGCGGGTCCAGAATGCTGACGCCCTCCACCACAGTGGCTTCGCCCTTGCAGAGCTGTGCGGCAGGCACAAAGCCCTCTACGGTGTTTTCCAGCGCCACAAAAATGCCGCGCGGTGTTACACCTGCCACGGTGCCGGTGTAGACTTCGCCCAAGTGGTTGTGCATATACTCGGCCTTGTACAGGTCCTCCACATCGCGCTCAATGCGCACGGCGGAAACTTCCTGGCGGCTGGACTGCTCGCTGGCGTGGGTGGCAAAACTGGTATAATCCTTGATGAGCTCCTGCTCCGGCTTGCCCACCAGCATATCCGTCAGGATGCGATGGATGGCAAGGTCCGGGTAACGGCGAATGGGGCTGGTAAAGTGGGCATAGTCTGCCAGCACCAGGCCGTAATGGCCTTTCGGCTCCGGAGAGTAGCGAGCTTTCTGCATGCTGCGCAGGATACCGGTGTGGACCGGGATCTGGATGGGCTGGCCGCGGGTTTCGTCCAGAATAGCAGAAAGCTCCAGCTGGGTGGGCACTTCCCCGGCAAAGTGGACGTTCAGGCCGCAGGCTTTCAGGGTGTTGCTCAGCTTTTCCATGCGCTCGGCATCGGGGGCTTCATGGATACGGTACACAAACGGCACATGATGGGTACGGCCCGCATTGGCAGCGCACTGGTTGGCCAGCAGCATGAACTCTTCGATCATGCACTCCGACACACCGCGGGTGCGCTTGACGATATCCACGCAGCGGCCTTCCTCGTCCATGACCAACTTGGCTTCGTCGGATTCGATGTCCATCGCGCCGCGTGCTTTGCGCAGAGCCAGGCGCTTTTCGTACAGCTCGGTCATCGCGGGCAGCTGAGCCATAACGTCTTTATATTTCGTCACCAGAGCCGGGTCATTGGAGCCGTCCAACAGAGCGTTAATTTCTTTATAAACGCCCTTGACACGGCTGCGGATGACGCTCTTGACGAACTGATAGCTATGGATATTGCCGCTTTCATCCAGCTGCATCAGGCAGGAGAACGCCAGGCGCTCCTCCCCTTCATTGAGGCTGCAGATGCCGTTGGAAAGCTGGGTGGGCAGCATGGGGATGACTTTATCCGCGTAATAGATGGAAGTTGCGCGCTCATAAGCTTCCTTATCCAGCGCGGTGTCCGGGCGGACATAGTGGCTGACATCCGCAATATGAACGCCCAGCTCATAGCCGCCGTTCTGGGTCTTCATCAGGCTGATGGCGTCGTCGATATCCTTGGTCTCGGCAGAGTCGATGGTAAAGATCGGCAGACCGCGCAGGTCGGCGCGGTGGGCAGCTTCGGCGGGGTCGATGAGAGCGTTATCATATGCGTGAGCTTCGGCCAATACCTCCTCCGGGAATTCCTGGCGGACATCACGGCCATACAGCACAGCCTTGGCGCACTCTGCTGCACGGTCGGAAGTGCCGAAGCGCTCGGCAACAGCGCAGCGGTGGTCCATATGGCGCTGGCCGCGGTTGGTCAGGATAGCACCGACCTTATCCCCCAGCTGTGCGCCGTTGACGCCTTTTTTATCCAGCACAATGCGCACATCACGGCAGCCGTCCGGCTCCACGGCAAGGCGGCCGTCCTCAGTCAGCACAATGGTACCGGCAAAGGTGTTGTGCGGGGTGGTCACCTCCACCACTTCACCCTCGGCGCTGCCCTCCACACGGGGGTGGTCGAACAGTTTGATGATGATTTTATCCTGCGGCATAGCACCATGCAGGGCGCGGCCGGGAATAAAGATATCGCCGGTGCCGTCATCGCGGGACGCAAAGCCGAAGCGGGCCGCCAGTTTGACCAGTGTGCAGGGAATGCCAGCGGGGGCATCGGTATTTTCCATCACGGCAAAGCCCGGAACATAGGTACCGTTGCGGGCGGACAGCATACCGGTAGCTACCATGCCGGTTACGGTGTTGCGCAGGCGGGAATTATCCACCTGCAAAGCATTCTGCAGTTCACGCAGGGTCTGGGGGCGGCGCTTGCACGCCGCAAGAATATTTTTCTGTAATGGTGTCATGTTTTCTCCTTTGGGTTGGGCACAGGCAGCGGCCCATGCCTTTGTTTTTACTCCTCGTTTACGTCGCCCTGCCACCCGGCAGGGTCCTTCCATAGCAGGCGTGGCCTTTGGTTTCGCGGCAGCACCTGCACCATTGTGACCTTTTTATTTTTCCCATAAAAAACGACCCGCGGTATTGGGCGGGTCGTTGACGGTTCCTGAATAAGGGAAAGCGGAACGCCAACAAAATTGGCCAGACCGTTCTCCTTTCATTCAATTACAAGCGGGCGCTCAGCACACCAACCAGCAGCGTAGCTACAAAGAAAACAGCGCCGCAGATTTTGGTCACTTTGGCCAGCTTGGCATCCAGGCCACGCTCGCGGCCGGCAGCCATAAAGCTGTTATCACCCATAATGGCAGCAGACAGGCCCTGCCCTTTCTGGGTCTGGGACAAAGTGAACACAACGATCAGAACCGAAACAATGATCAGCACAACGCCGAACGCGATTTCATAAGCGGTCATGGATTAACAGCAACTCCTTTTCAGGCCACAGCCAAAACGGATGTTTCGGCCTGCCCTAACTCTCATACAGGTTATAATATAACATACCAAAAAGCAAAATGCAAGAACTTTACCCTGCCTTGTGCAGAAAAAGATTGCATTGCCTTTTTTTGCTCCTTACAGACTCATCTGCTCGGTCGTGTCCTCCTGGCGGAGCAGCGCGCCGGCTGCGGGCAGGGTGCGCACGCGGTAGCGGTGCGGGTCTTTCAGTTCCAGCCCCGCCGCCAGGCGCACTTTGGCGATTCGGGCGTTCTTTTTCAGCGTTACCATGTTGATACCGGCGGTATCGCGGGTAGCCTTTTCGGGAATCAGCGCACTGCCGACCAGGATCAAGCGTGGGCCACCGGTGCCGCCGCTGGTGAAGACGGCCAGCTCGGTTTCTTCCTCAATGTGCAGCATTGCGGCAAGTTCTTCCTTATCGCTATAGGCTTTCAGCAGCTTGCGGCGGTTCTGCTTGGTCATATAGCTGGCCAGCGGGATCTTTGCACACTTGCCGTTCTGGTAGAAGAACAGCATGTAACCACGGTAATCGACTGTGACCGTCATGAACAGCGGCACTTCGCCCTCTTCCATTTCCAGCTTGGAAGCGACATAATCACCCAGCACGCTGGCCTTGGTATCGGCAAATTCCGATGCGCGGGATTTGTACACCTGGGCATGGTTGGTAAAGAAGAGCAGCTCGGCGCTGTTGGTGGTCTCTTTGGTATAAACCACCTCGTCGCCGTCTTTCAGCTTCTGCTCGCCAGACATGCGCAGGCTCTGCGGGGTGATCTTTTTGAAGTAGCCTTCCCGCGTAAAGAACACCGTGACCGGGTAATCCGGGATCTCGTTCTGCTCATCGGCAGCAGAATCGTCCGGCAGGTCGTACAGAATTTCCGTTTTGCGGGGGCTGCCATACTTTTTGGCAACATCGCCCAGCTCGGTCATAATGATCTTGCGGATGCGGGCGGGGCGTTTGAGAACATCTTCCAAGTCTGCGATCGCCTTTTCCAGTTCCTCAATTTCCTCGGTGCGTTTGAGGATATACTCACGGTTGAGGTGGCGCAGCTTGATTTCCGCCACATACTCAGCCTGCACTTCGTCAATGCCAAAACCGATCATCAAGTTGGGCACAACCTCGGATTCTTCCGCAGTGTTGCGCACAATTTCAATTGCCTTATCAATATCCAGCAGGATGGCTTCCAGGCCGCGCAGCAGGTGCAGACGCTTTTGCTTGCCCTGCAGATCATAGTAGGTGCGGCGGCGCACGCATTCGGAGCGGAATGCGATCCACTCCAACAAAATCTGGCGCACGCCCAACACGCGGGGCTGGCCGCCGATCAGCACATTGAAGTTGCAGGCAAAACTGTCCTCCAGCGGGGTTGCCTTGAACAGACGCGCCATCAGCTTGTCCGGGTCCTGGCCGCGCTTGAGGTCGATGGTCAGCTTCAAGCCGTTCAGGTCGGTTTCATCACGCATATCGCTGATCTCACGGATCTTGCCCAGTTTGACCAGCTCGGTGATCTTATCCATGATGGCTTCCACCGTTGTGGTCGGCGGAATGCGGGTGATGTCAATGCAGTTGTTCTCTTTATCGTAAGCCCACTGGGCGCGCACGCGGATGCTGCCGCGGCCTTTTTCCAGCACATTCTGCATCTCGGCGGCATCATACAGGATGGAACCGCCGCCGACAAAATCCGGCGCAGGCATCAGCTGGGCCAGGTCCGCCTGGTCGTCTTTCATCAGGGCGATGGTTGCATTGCAGAGCTCCACCAGGTTGAAGGAACAGATGTTGGACGCCATACCGACCGCAATGCCCAGTGTGTTGTTGGCCAGAATGGTCGGGAAGGTGACCGGCAGCATCGTCGGTTCGGTGGTGGTGCCGTCATAGTTGGGCACAAAATCCACGGTATCCTTGTCGATATCGCGGAACAGCTCTTCACACACGGGTTCCAGCTTTGCCTCGGTGTAACGAGCGGCGGCGTAAGCCATATCGCGGCTGTACGCCTTGCCAAAGTTACCCTTGGAGTCCACAAAGGGCACCAGCAGGCTTTCGTTGGAACGGCCCATACGCACCATGGTGTCGTAAATGGCGGCATCGCCGTGGGGGTTCAGGTGCATGGTGCTGCCCACGATGTTGGCGCTTTTGGTGCGGGCGCCTTTCAGCAGGCCCATGCCGTACATGGTATACAGCAGTTTGCGGTGGGCGGGCTTGAAGCCGTCAATTTCCGGCAGCGCACGGGAAACAATAACGCTCATGGCGTAAGGCATGTAGTTTGTTTCCAGCGTATCGGTAATGGGGCTTTCGATGACCTCACCGGCAGAGAGGATCTCGACGTTATCGCCCAGCTGCGGGCGGGCAGGGGCGGCTTTCTTTTTGGTTGCTTTTTTTGCCATTTTGCTCTCTCCTCCCCTGATTAAGATACATCCAGATCGTCCAGATATTCAGCGCCGTGCTCCGCAATGTGCTCCTTACGGCCCTGCAGATTATCGCCCAGGAGCAGGTCAAACACCTCCGCCGTGCGCTGAACATCGGTGGGCAGAACTTTAATTAAGCGGCGGCTTTCGGGGCTCATGGTGGTCAGCCACATCATTTCGGGGTCGTTTTCGCCCAGACCTTTGGATCGCTGGATCGTAAACTTCTGGCCGTCGATCCGCTTCATGATATCGGCCTTTTCCGGCTCGGTATAGGCAAAGTAGGTCTTATTTTTGGTGTTGATCTCATACAGCGGGGATTCCGCGATATACACATACCCCTGATTGATGAGGGTGGGGGTCAGGCGGTAGAGCATCGTCAGCACCAAGGTGCGGATCTGATAACCGTCCACATCAGCATCGGTACAGATGACGATCTTGTTAAAGCGCAGGTTGTCCAGATTAAAGGTAGCCAGGTCCTTATTGTGGCTGCCGCCCAGCTCCACGCCGCAGCCCATCACGCGGATCAAGTCTGTGATAATGTCAGACTTGAAAATGCGGGCGTAATCGGCCTTCAGGCAGTTCAGGATCTTGCCGCGAATGGGCATGATAGCCTGGAACTCCGAATCGCGGCTCTGTTTGACCGCGCCCATAGCGGAATCGCCCTCCACGATGTACAGTTCGCGGCGGGTGGCATCCTTGGTGCGGCAGTCCACAAATTTCTGCACGCGGTTGGCCAGGTCCATCTGCTGGGTCATTGTTTTTTTGATGGACACACGCGCTTTTTCGGCGTGCTCGCGGCTTTGCTTATTGATTAGCACCTGCTTGCAGGCTTTTTCGGCTTCGTCCGGGTGCTCCACAAAGTAGACTTCCAGCTGGTGCTTGAGGAATTCCGTCATGGCCTGGGCCACAAACTTGTTGGTGATGGCCTTTTTGGTCTGGTTCTCGTAGCTGGTGCGGGTGGAGAAGCTGGAGGAAACCAGAATCAGGCAGTCCTGCACATCGTTGAAGGTGATGGAGCTTTCGTTTTTCTTGTACAGACCCTTATTTTTCAGCCAGTTGTTGATCTGGTTGACAAAGGCCAGGCGGACAGCGCGGTCCGGGCTGCCGCCGTGCTCCAGCCACGAAGAGTTGTGATAGTATTCCAGCGTTTGCACCGCGTTGGAAAAGCAGAACGCCACGTTCATTTTGACCTGATATTCCGGCTGATCATCACGGTCGCGGCCGATTGCGGAACCGGAGCAGAAATGCACCGGGGTCAGGGTTCCCTCACCGGCGATCTCATTGGCATAGTCCTGAATGCCATGCTCATAGAAATATTCGATTTTTTCGGCACGTTCGCCCGTGCGGTCGTTGAACACGAGAGTCACACCGTCATTGACAACGGCCTGGCGGCGCAGCATATCCTTGAAGGTATCCGCCGGAACATTGATGTCGGTAAACACATCGGTGTCCGGTTTCCAGCGGATGACGGAGCCGGTGCGGCGGCCGGTGAACGGCTCTTTTTTCAGCCCGCCGACATTCTCACCTTTTTTGAAATCCAGGTGATAGTGCATGCCATCGCGGTAAATATCCGCAGTCATCCATTCGCTGGAATACTGGGTGGCGCAAAGGCCAAGGCCGTTCAGGCCAAGGGAGAAGTCATAGTTGCCGCTACCCTCGCCATATTTGCCTCCCGCGTACAGTTCGCAGAACACAAGATCCCAGTTCCAGCGTTCTTCAGCTTTATTGTAATCGACGGGGATACCGCGGCCAAAGTCCTCTACTTCCACAGAGTGATCCGGGTAAAGGGTAACGTTGATTTTGTTGCCGTGGCCGTCACGCGCTTCGTCGATGGAGTTGGATACGATCTCAAAAATGGAATGGGCACAGCCTTCCACACCGTCAGAGCCAAAGATAACGGCCGGGCGCTTGCGCACACGGTCTGCACCTTTTAAGCTCTTGATGCTTTCGTTGCCGTATTCTTCCTTCTTTTTTGCCATTCGGCAGTTCCCTCCCGTTTTGGATGCAGGGAATCACGCTGCTGCGTACCCCTGTGCGCGCAGAATTTTGCTTTTTCAGGCGCGTAAAGATAATTAAACCACAGGTTGACAGGAATTGTCAAATCCAATTTTGCGTTTTTGCTGCACAAAGTTCCCTGTTGTGGTTATTTTTTGTCTGCTTTTTTGCGTTTGCGCGGCGGCTGGGCGGAGGCTTTTTCCTCTGCGGGCGCCGGGCGTCCCGGCTCTTCCGGCACGGGGGCCGGAGCTGTGCCCTGCAGTTTCCAGGCGCGCTCCAGCACGGGTTTCAGGTACTGGCCGGTGAAGGAGTTCGGGTTCTGGGCCACCTGTTCCGGCGTACCGGTTGCCACAATGGTACCGCCGCCGCTGCCGCCCTCCGGCCCCAGGTCGATGATATAGTCGGCACGCTTGATCACATCCAGGTTATGCTCGATCACGATCACGGTGTTGCCCGCATCGGCCAGCTTATCCAGCACCTTGACCAGACGGTGCACATCGGCAATGTGCAGGCCGGTGGTAGGCTCGTCCAGAATATAGACGGTTTTGCCGGTATCGCGGCGGGCAAGCTCGTTGGCCAGCTTGACACGCTGGGCTTCGCCGCCGGAAAGTGTGGTGGCCGACTGGCCCAGCTGCACATAGCCAAGGCCGACTTCCTGCAGGGTTTGCAGTTTGCGCGCAATTTTGGGCTGGTTGGCAAAGAAATTGCAGGCTTCCTCCACCGTCATATCCAGCACATCGGAGATGTTTTTGTCTTTATATTTTACTTCCAGCGTTTCGCGGTTATAGCGCTTGCCCTTGCAGACATCGCAGGGGACGTAAATATCCGGCAGAAAGTGCATTTCGATCTGCACAATGCCGCCGCCCTCGCAGGCTTCGCAGCGGCCGCCCTTGACGTTGAAGCTGAACCGGCCGGGGCCGTAACCGCGCTGTTTGGCATCCTGGGTGTTGGAGAAGAGGGTGCGGATATCGCCGAACACACCGGTGTAGGTGGCCGGGTTGGAGCGCGGGGTGCGGCCAATGGGCGACTGGTCAATGCCGATGACCTTATCGATCCATTCCATACCCTGAACTTCGTCACACTGGCCGGGGCGGCTGCGGGCGCCGTTGAGCGCTGCGGCCAGCGACTTATACAAAATTTCATTGACCAGCGTGGACTTGCCGGAACCGGAAACACCGGTCACGCAGATCATTTTGCCAAGGGGAAAATCCACGGTAATGTTTTGCAGGTTGTTTTCCCGCGCTTTGACCACCGTGAGCATTTTACCGTTACCGGAGCGGTGGACGGTGGGAACTTCCACAAATTTGCGGCCGGAAAGGTACTCGCCGCTCACACTGCGCGGGGCATTGCAGATGTCCTCCACACTGCCGGCGGCCACGATCTCGCCGCCATGCACACCGGCACCGGGGCCGACATCCACAATATAGTCCGCCTGGCGCATGGTGTCCTCGTCGTGCTCTACTACAATCAGGGTGTTACCCAGGTCGCGCAGGCGCTTCATGGTGGCAATCAGCTTATCGTTATCGCGCTGGTGCAGGCCGATGCTGGGTTCATCCAGCACATACAGCACGCCGGTCAGTGCGCTGCCGATCTGGGTCGCCAGGCGGATGCGCTGGCTTTCGCCGCCGGAAAGGGACGATGCGCCGCGAGACAGGGTCAGGTACCCCAGACCCACGCTCTTCAAAAAGCCCAGACGCTCTTTGACCTCTTTGAAGATGGAGGCAGCGATGACTTCATCCCGCTCGGACACTTTTGCCGTCTGAATAAATTCCAGCTCCTCGTTCACGCTCATATCGCAGAACTGAGCAATGTTGATGCCGCCCACCGTGACGGCGAGGCTGGTGGGCTTCAGGCGTTGGCCGTGGCAGGTGGGGCACTCCTCGCTGGACATGACAAGGGCGATTTCCTCCTTGACCCACTCGCTGCCTGTTTCACGGAAGCGGCGCTCCAGGTTGGGGATAATGCCCTCAAACGTGTTCATATAGGTGCCGGAGCCAAACATATTCTCGCGCTGCATCTCGATTTTTTCAGTTCCGGTGCCATACAGGATGGCGTGCACGGCTTCTTTGCTCATCTCCTTGATGGGGGTATCCAGCGTAAAGCCATAGCGCTTGCCCAGCGCTTTGTAATACATTTCAGAGATGGATCCCTCCGCATAATACCAGCCGCTGGCCTTGATGGCACTTTCGCGGATGGACTTGTGCGGATCCGGAATCACGCGGGCCGGATCCACCTTCATAAAGGTGCCCAGGCCGGTGCAGGTTTCACAGGCGCCAAAGGGATTGTTAAAGCTGAACATGCGGGGGGAAAGTTCGTCAATGGAAACACCGTGCTCCGGGCAGGCATAGTTCTGGCTGAACTCCATCGGTTCGCCGCCGATAACATCAATGATGACAAGGCCGCCGGTCAGGGCAACGGCAGTCTCAATAGAATCGGCCAGGCGGCCGCGCACCGTATCATTGATGGACAGGCGGTCTACGACGATTTCAACGGTATGCTTGATATTCTTTTCCAGCTTGATCTCTTCGTCCAGATCATACATATTGCCGTCAATGCGCACGCGGGCGTAACCGCCGCGGCGGGCAGCGTCCAGCTCCTTGGCCTGGGTGCCTTTGCGGCCCCGCACAACAGGGGCCAGCACCTGGAAGCGGGTGCGTTCCGGCAGTTTAAGCACCTCGTCTACCATCTCGTCCACCGTTTGCTGGCTGATGACGCGTCCGCAGACCGGGCAGTGCGGAACGCCGATGCGGGCATACATCAAACGGAGATAATCATAAATTTCCGTCACGGTGCCCACGGTGGAACGCGGGTTGTGGCTGGTGGTTTTCTGGTCAATGGAAACCGCCGGGGAAAGGCCGGTGATTTCGTCCACATCGGGCTTTTCCATCTGGCCCAGGAACATGCGGGCATAGCTGGAAAGGCTTTCCATATAGCGGCGCTGGCCGTCCGCAAAGATGGTATCAAAGGCCAGGCTGGACTTGCCGGAGCCGGAAAGGCCCGTCATAACAATCAGCTTGTTGCGCGGCAGAACCAGGTTGACGTTTTTCAGGTTATGCTCCCGCGCGCCCTTGATCGTAATGCGGTTGTTGGCATCAATTTGAATGTTGCTCACTTTTTATAGCTCCTTCTCCCCTTGCCCGTTTTGCGCTGTTTTTCAGCGGCGCGGCGGGTGCTGGTATCGGCGGTAGGGTCCTCCCCGCGCTGCAGCTTTTCAATCTCATCACGCAGGAATGCGGCGTGCTCAAACTGCAGCAGGCGGGCGGCTTCTTTCATCTCGCGGGTCAGGCGGGTAATGGTCTGTTCGCGTTCAGCGCGGCTCATACGGTGCTGGCGCATCTTTTTGTTTTCTTCGCTCATGCTGATTTCCAGCCCGCCGCCGATGGCTTTCACGATAGTTTTTGGTGTAATGCCGTGTTCTTTGTTGTAGGCATCCTGGATGGCACGGCGGCGCTCGGTTTCCATGATGGCGCGCTCCATGCTGGGGGTTACTTCATCGGCGTACATCAGCACCACGCCGTTTGCGTTGCGGGCCGCGCGGCCAATGGTCTGAATCAGGCTGGTTTCGCTGCGCAGGAAGCCCTCTTTGTCGGCATCCAGAATGGCGATCAGCGAAACTTCCGGCAGGTCCAGGCCCTCGCGCAGAAGGTTGATGCCGACAATCACATCAATGGCACCGGTGCGCAGGTCCTTGATGATCTCCATGCGCTCAAAGGTATCCACCTCGTGGTGCATATACTTGGTGTGCACGCCGTGTTCTTCCAGGTAGTCGGTCAGGTCCTCGGCCATTTTGACAGTCAGGGTGGTAACTAGGGCACGCTCGCCGCGGTCGATGCGCTGCAAAATTTCGCCCAGCAGATTCTCAATCTGGCCTTCCACTGGGCGCACCATGATGACGGGGTCCAGCAGACCGGTGGGGCGGATGACCTGCTCGGCCACGCGGCTGGAATGTTCCCGTTCATAGGGGCCAGGGGTAGCGCTGACAAAGATCGTCTGGCCGACCTTGGATTCAAATTCCTCAAATTTCAGCGGGCGGTTGTCAAACGCCGAGGGCAGGCGGAAGCCATATTCCACCAGCGTTTTTTTGCGGCTGTAGTCCCCGCCGAACATGCCGCGGACCTGCGGCAGCATCACATGGCTTTCATCCACCATCAGGATAAAATCTTTGGGGAAGTAGTCCAGCAGCGTGGTGGGGGTGGAGCCGGGGGCACGGCCGGACAGCACGGCAGAGTAGTTCTCGATGCCCTTGCACATGCCAACTTCCTGTAGCATCTCCATATCGTACTGGGTGCGCTGCTGGATGCGCTGGGCTTCCAGCAGTTTGCCCTCTGCAGTAAAGGCCTGCACCTGCTGTTCCATCTCGGTCTGGATCTTGGCGAGACCTTCTTTCATTTTTTCAGGGCCGACGATATAGTGGCTGGCGGGGAAAATGGCCACATGGCGCACAATATTTTTGCGCTCGCCGGTCAGGGGATCAAACTCGGAAATGCGGTCGATTTCATCGCCGAAGAATTCGACGCGGATGGCGTATTCATCATTATAAGCAAGGTGGATATCCACAATATCGCCGTGAACGCGGAACTTATTGCGGATAAAGTTCATATCGTTGCGTTCATATTGCAGCTTGACCAGGCGGCGGCAGAGCTCGTCCCGCTCCATCTGCATACCGGGGCGCAGGCTGATGACCATGCTGCGGTAATCGATAGGGTCGCCCAAGGAATAAATGCAGGAAACCGACGCCACAATGATAACATTGCGCCGCTCCGACAGTGCCGCCGTGGCCGAATGGCGCAGGCGGTCGATCTCATCATTGATGGCGCTGTCTTTTTCAATATAGGTATCGGTGGAGGGGATGTAGGCTTCCGGCTGGTAATAGTCGTAATAGCTCACAAAATATTCCACCGCATCATCGGGGAAAAATCCGCGCATCTCGGTGCAGATCTGACTGGCCAGGGTTTTGTTTGGTTCCAGAATCAGTGTGGGGCGGTTGCACTGTGCAATGATATTGGCCATCGTAAAGGTTTTGCCGGAGCCGGTAACGCCCAGCAAAGTTTGACCTTTATCCCCTGCTTTCAGGCCCTGCACCAGCGCTTCAATAGCCTGGGGCTGGTCGCCAGTCGGTTTGAACGGTGCTTTGAGGTGGAACACCTCGGTTTGATTTTCCTGTTGCTCCGGCATAGCGGACCTCCCCTGCTGTTGGTCGTTCATTTACAACTTAAGTTCGTCTTATACAACTTACTGTTGTTCCATTATAGTATAGATCTTTTTAATTGTAAAGGCAATACCGCATAATTCTAAGTGCCGATACGGCGAGCGAGGTGCGGCAGC
>OLNM01000579.1_pt1 | contig 33695 bp, 25 predicted proteins | sample 1672391 | NCBI WGS metagenome assembly OLNM01 (sample SAMEA3136680, study PRJEB25190) | human gut metagenome | reverse complement strand
TCGCTCGGAAAGCACATTAAGTGCTTTCCGGCTCGTGCGGAATCTACGGAAACCTTGCGCCTGGCCTTCGGCGGCGCGTGCCTGCGTCAACTATGGGGCAGCCCGGTTTTCCGTTGAGCGACGCCGCCGCGCATAACCCTTATGTCGGCGGGCTGATGTGTTGCGTCCCTGATGGTTATAGGGTTGAGACGAAGGTGGACAGGCGGCGGAGGCCTTCGTCCAGATCTTGGTCGGAGACGCAGTAGCTCAAGCGGACGTGGCCTTCGGTTCCGAAGCAATCTCCGGGGACTAGGGCTACGTTGACTTCTTTGATGGCTTTGATGCAGAAGTCTTCGCTTGTTAGGCCGAATTGTTTGATGCTGGGGAAAGCGTAGAAGGCGCCGGCTGGTTCCACTACGTCGAGGCCCATGGTGTCTAAGGCTGCGAGCACGCGTTCGCGGCGGGCTCGGTAGACTTTGAGCATGGGGGTTGGGTCGACGGTCAGGGCTCGGGCTGCGGCGTCCATCTCAAAGGAGACGGCGCTCGATACTAGGTATTGGTGAGCTTTTGCGATCTCGGCGATGACGGGGGCTGCAGCTGCGAGCCAGCCCAAGCGCCAGCCGGTCATAGCCCATGGCTTGGAGAAGCTCTCGATGACCACCGTCTGCTCGCGTAGCTCCGGGTGGCGCTGGGCAAAGCGCTCATAGCCATCCACATAGACCAGGCGGTTATATACGTCGTCGCAGATTACGTAGATGCCCGCTTGCTCTGCCACGTGTGCCACGGCGTCGAGCGATGCCGCGTCGAGGATACAGCCCGTGGGATTGTTGGGCGTGCAGATGACGATGGCCTTAGTCGCCGGCGTCACGCAGGCGCGAAGCGCGTCCTCGTCAATCTGGAATTGCACGGGCTCCGTATCCAAGAAGACCGCCTTGGCATGGTTGGCCACGACGATGCTCTCGTACAGACCAAAGGCTGGCGTGGGGATAATAACCTCGTCGCCGGGGTTGAGCATGGCCATAAATGTTGCCGACAGGGCCTCGGTCGCGCCGTCGGTCAGGATGACCTCGTCGGCCGAAAACGTAAGGCCCGCGTCTCCCATGTAGGTAGACAGCGCCTCGCGCAGGGCGGGGCGACCGTTGTTGGGCGGATAGTGCGTGTCGCCGCGGCCCAGCGCGGCGGTCACCTCGGCGCTAATCACATCGGGCGTGGGAAAATCGGGCTCGCCAAGCGCGAGCGCGATGCACCCCGGATGCTGGGCGGCGAGTGCGTTGATCCGGCGGATACCGGAGGGCTTGAGCGTGGCAAGCGAGGTGTTCATGGGCAGTCGCATGGCATTCCTTTCGTAAGGGTTGCACTAGGATAGCGCGCCCGCGCGCCACCAGACGGTGTAACCTAAACGGAAACCAACCGGAAAGGAGGCGGCATGGAGACAACTGCACGCGGCGATGTACCAAAAACGTTGCAAACCATTGCATATATCAGTATTCCCGAGAGCGCCGATCATGAGTTTTTGCTTTGGGACCTGCAGGATGCCATCGCCGCCTATGCTCAGCTCTCCGGCACCGCGCTCCCCCGTCCGGTCGATTTGGAGGCAAATGACACCGGTGCAGTCGATGGCATGGTGTTCGCTGTTGATGATGCATTTGATGATGAGGCGATGATCGCTGTCGAGCAGATACTCGATCGCTTCGGGGATACAGAGACACGCGTCTATGTCGTCGTCCAGGCCCTGTCAAAAAACAACAAGCAGGCGGACGAAGTCCTCGACCACCTGTACCGGGCATGTATTCTACGTGACCTGCCATGGTGCGGTGGCGTTGTCATCTGCGCCGGCAGCGGTATTGCGGCGCTTCGCCACTCCCCGCGTATGGGCCTCTTACGCCGGCCATTTTCCGAAGCGATGGATAAGCTTGTAGGCGCCGTGCGCATGGGCTGCTCCATAGAACATGCGCAGCTGCTTGGCGGCGGCGATGCCGATAGCGTCGATGTCGACGGCATGGTGCGCGTCAAGCCCGCCGTGCCCGCACCAATCTGGCATGCCATCATCAAACGCCTCGGCGCCCATGCTCAATCAAGGATTTAGATTACCGTGCGGTCCAGTCAACTGCCTCGCGCCAGCGCTCGACAAGCCGCTCCAGGCACCAGGCCGCGTTAGCGGGACTAGTTGACGGCAATACGACAGCGGACAGACCAGTCCGCTCCTGTAGATAGCGCTTATAGAGGCGCCCCGCCGTACCTCCGTTGCATACCACCCGCTCGATGGGCGCAGCTCCAGTGATGCGTTCGATATATGCCGGCACAACGTTTTTGATGCTCGCGTCACTCGAGCCCTTAATGTCGCAGCTCTCGATCACATCCCACAGGGCCACACCACCGGTCAGCAGCATGGATCGCTTGGCGGCAATAGAGGCGTCGAGCGTCGCGGGCTCGCCGCCCACCAAAGGGTCGCCCTCGTTGGGTGGTACAGGCACGCCAAGGCACGCGGCCATCACGCGCCAAAAGCGATTCTGAGGGTTGCCGTAATAAAAGGCATTGGCGCGCGAAAGCACCGAGGGAAACGACCCGAGCACCAAAACGCGCGAGTGCCGGTCAAACACGGGCTCAAACCCATGCTCAATATGTTGATAGCCCTCGTCTGACGCCGCCATGACCTAGGCCCTCAACAGATAGCGCACCTCGTGGGGCGCAAGTTCAAGCGCACCCGTCAGCTCGACCGTGGGTGCATCGTCGGCAAGTAGGTCGACGAAGGAGCCGTTGAGTTCGCCGGCTCCAAAGGTATAAGGCTCGTTCACGGCATTGACCGCCACGAGCACCGTCGCGTCGTCGCAGGCGCGCTCGAACAGCAGCTGCTTGTTCTGTATCACCACGTTGCGATAGGCACCGTAGTTGAGGGCACGGGCCGCCGCATCGTCGGCCGAGCGCAGGTGCGCAAGCTGTGTGATGAACGCCGTCAGCTCGTTGGGCGCAGGCTCATCGAGCGCAGGTCGCAGCGCCCAGTCGCCATCGGGGCCGCCCTTTTCGCCAGCAATTCCCCACTCACTGCCATAGTAGACACACGGGATGCCCGGCATGCCAAAGAGCATGCCATAGGCGGGACGCAGGCACGACTTGTCGGTGAGGATGCTCGCCAGGCGCGGCACATCGTGGTTGTCGACAAACGACAGCAGATGCTTGCCGCGGTAGATGCACCACGGGTCGCCGCCAAACTGACGGTGCAGCGAGTGGGCGATCTCGAACATGTTGATCGAGTTAAAGCTGGAGTACAGTCCCTTGTAACACTCGTAGTTGGTACAGGAGTCGAGCATCTCGTCGTTGACGATCTGGTTGTAGTCGCCGTGGAGCGTCTCGCCGATCAGCACAAAGTCGGGCTTGAGCTCACGGGCAAAGGCGTGCAGGCGGCGCATAAAGTCGCGGTCGAGCATATAGGCGACGTCCAGGCGCAGACCGTCGACGCCAAAGACATCGGCCCAACGGCGCACGGACTCGAGCAGGTAATCGACCACGGCGGGGTTTTGCAGGTTGAGCTTCACGAGCTCAAAATGGCCTTCCCAGCCCTCGTACCAAAAGCCGTCGCCGTAGCACGAGTCGCCGTCAAAGCTGATGTGGAACCAGTCCTTGTAGGGCGAGTCCCACTTACGCTCCTGCACATCGCGGAAGGCCCAAAAGCCGCGACCGACGTGGTTGAAGACGGCGTCGAGCACCACGCGGATGCCGTGGGCATGCAGCGTCTCGCACACGGCGGCAAAGTCGGCATCCCCACCCAGGCGACGGTCGATGTGGCGCAGGCTGCGCGTGTCGTAGCCATGGCTATCGGACTCGAGCGGTGGGTTGATGAGCACAGCGCCAATACCTAGTTCCTGCAGGTAGTCGGCCCATTGGGCGATTTTCATGATGGGGGCATCGGGGTTGGGCGCATCGTTGGCAGCCTGGGCAAGCTCATCCTCGGCAACGGGCGCGGCGTTCTCGCGCGGAGCTCCACAAAAGCCCAGCGGATAGATTTGATAGAACGTCGTCTCGTATGCCCACATAGCAACCTCCCGGTAAGCTCAACACAACGACATCCATTGTATGCCCAGCAGGGTAGTTAATTTGGGACAGACTTGGCACGGCGTATGGCCGGGAACAGCACGGTGATGGCGAGATTCTTGCCAAATAAATGGTACTGCCGAGATGCCGCTGAGCGAATAGAGAGGTGTCCGCACGGGTGGCTATCCTATGATAAAGGCGGCATATTCCCACACCTGACCTACAAAGGTAGTTGAACGATGGCAGACATTAAAATCAAGATCGTCAGCAATCCATATCAAGAAACTGTTCGGTTCTTCCGATGGGATAACGGCTGGCAAGAAATAACGACATCTACAAATCCCAATAGCGCGCTCCATAGCACGAAGATCGTTAATGGTTTCTTCCCCTTTAAGGCCGAAGAGATCATCGACATCCTCGCCAAAGAGTTCGGCGGCGGCGACAAAATCGAATTGCATTTTGAAGGAGCAGACGACGAATGGCAGGAGTTGCTCGCCATCTGCACCGAAGGGCCACGCGCCAACACATACGAGGCCATACGAGACGAGCGTTATCTATCAAACGCCCGAGACGTCTTGCCAGAAATTGTCGAAGTCTTCAGGGAAATCCAGGGGCTTGTAGACGAATCAGTCTCCGAGCGAACAAAAGTCTCTGAGCAAATTAGAAAGTTCACCGATGTCTCGAGCGACATCATCCCGCTGTGTGTACTCGGCAGCTATAGTGCAGGCAAATCGACGCTCATCAACGCCCTCATTGGCATGGAGATCCTTCCCAGCGGCGACGAGCCTGTAACGGCCCGCATATTCCAAATCAAACGTTCAAAAGACCGAGATCGCGCGATGGTTCAATTCTCCTGTGGCAACAGGCGATTCTTGCTGCGCTTTGATCTTGATGGCCTCATGGAAAACAAAGAGCTTGTGGGGGAGCCCCTATACGACATGATCGCAGCCAAAGTCGCCGATTCCATGCCCGGTATGGCTTCCCATATGAACAGCGCTCTCAAGGTTCTTAACTCATATCATGCCGATGAAGACGACCGGACTATCTCCGATCTGATCAGAATCGAGGTGCCCTTTAGCGATACCGATCCATGGCCTCACGATAGGGAGTTTGTCATCTTTGACACCCCGGGCTCAAACTCTGCCTCCAACGCCGATCACGCCCGAGTGCTCAAACAGGCAATGGAGGGCCTCTCAAATGGCCTTCCCATTTTCGTTGCGGAGTACAACTCGCTCGATACGAAGGACAACAAGAACCTCTCCAACGAAATAGAGCAGATTCCCGCAATCGATGAACGCTTTGCCATGATCGTAGTCAACAAAGCAGATTCCGCCGACCTTCCCAAAGGAGGATTCGACGATGAAGCCATCTCGCAAATCATGCGTTGGTCCATTCCGGCCAGCCTTTACGGGCAAGGTATCTACTTTGTTTCTTCCATCCTCGGCCTAGGCTCAAAGAACTCCAGCGAGTTTATAAGCGACAACTATGCCGAAAAATTCGAAGACCAGCAGCGTAAATACACAGATCCGACAAGCCGCTTCTACAAAACGCTCTACCGCTACGATATCCTTCCGGGACAGATCTCTCGCAGAACCAACCGCGAATCCGAGGCTTGTAAGGACCTCCTTCTTGCCAACAGCGGACTCTTTTGTATCGAAAACGAGATACGCCTGTTTGCCGAGCGGTACTCCGCATATAACAAATGCAGCAGATCGGAATCGCTCCTACAAGATATTGTCAGCATAACCGAAGAAGAGATTGCCAATAAGAAAACCGACCTCGAACAAAAGAAAGCACAGCGAGAAGCCGAGCTCGAAGAGGATAAGCGCAATCTCATCAACCAGCTCGAAGACTGCAGAGAGCATGCAAGGCTGGACTCCTCGGCCAGCTATGCCGACGCCATCGACAGGAACGTTTCCGCCGAGCAGTGGAAAACCAACCTTGACACGCTTCAAGCACGTCAAGGCGCCATTACCGAAGACAAGCGAGAGCGCCTCGAATACTCAAAACGATCGAACGCAGCCGCGCAAGCGTTTGACTCAATCGCCCCTAACTTTTTCAATAGGCTCGGCGATTCGATAAAAGGAAGCCCGGCAAACACACAAAAGGACGTCGGCTCTCACCCAACATTTGGGTTAGCGGAGGTTGGCAAAGGCCTTTGTGATGACATCACCGATGCGCTCCAAAAAAGATCCGACGCAAAGGCTGCCGAAAGAACAGCCGACAAAGATGCCGCCGACCAGCTCTTTAACGAGGTCATCAATCACTATGACGAATGTACCGAGCAAATAGCTCGGACCATCGATGAGCTGTCGCAAAGCTATTGGAAGGATTGTGCGGAGCATAGCCGCGATGCCCTCTATCGCATCGCTACCAGCAGCGACAATCCTCTTTCCGAAGAGAAGCGCCGAGAGGTCGGCGATATCATTCTTAAATATCGTGGCCTCGCGCTCAATAAGACAAAGGGTCCCATTTTCAGCAAGGCAGACTTTACCGAACTGAAGCTCATGGACCGTGTCATCTTTAAATCTGACAAGCTTTTGCTTAGGAAAGTCGAAGACAAATTCAACCGCGAAATCTCACGGTGTTTCTGCGAAGCACGCGCCGAAACAGAGCGCGAGCATACCTACGGCTTTACCGAATGGCTCAACGAGCTGCTCGGCCAAATTACGAGCAATATCACCGACTACAACCCGGTGCTCCATGGCCATGTCGAAGACATCAACAGGCAAACCGCGGAGATCAACGCTCTCGAGGCAAAACTCGAGACGCTCAATAATCGAAAAGAGTACATTGCGCGCGTCATTAATTGGAAGGAATAGGCTGATCGCATGGGCATCAAAAACGCGATTATGCGCACTGCCGATAAAGCCGGCAACGCGGTCGCAACCGTCTCGGTACTCAGCAGCTCCCAACTCGATGAGGTCGACAAAAAGCGAACAGCATACTTGTCAGAAAAGCCGAATCCGGCAGACGAGCAAGCTATCGAGCTCACCAATCGGCTCTTGGCAACTGCCGCCGTTGAGCTTCACAACGCCTATCTGCCGCAGCTACGAAATGTATACGCGCCGATTGACCCCTCTATCGAATACCCCACGGGCTTTAACGCCGACAACAACATCCGCTTCATGAATATCACGAAGTGGGTCGTCGACCCCAACGAGGACAGTCTCGAGAAGCTCGTAAATGTGTACGACGTTCTCTCTGACGAAGATTGCAACATTGCGCTGGTTTTTAATCGAACCAGCGCAAGCACCGAGGTATTCCTTGCAGTCGTCAACAGCGACAATGCCCGCGACAACATCGACGCCGATAATTTTTCCCGGCGCATGTCGGATGCCTTGAGGGGCAACTTCCCCGGTTCCGAAGTGGGACCCGCCAACCGAGGCCCCATTCCGTGTCTAGACAATCGACGCTCGTCTTCGGTTGCCGCCGTTTCGAATATTCCGGCCGAAAAGAACGAGAAGTTCGTCACGCAAACCATTGAAAAAGTTCTTGACGGCATTGTGCCTGGCAGGCCGAGCGAAGACTACACTATCGTGCTGCTCGCAACCCCGATCCATGATATCGAATCGCGCAAACTCCGTCTCGCCGAACTCCACTCACTGCTGACGCCCTATGCCTCATGGACGACCAACTATACCTACCACCAAAACGACTCCATCGGATCGTCCGCGACGGTTGGCATCAATGCAGGCGTGAGTGCCGGCAGGCAGGTGGGGAGCAATCAGGCTGTTGCACAAAACTACAACGAAACGGACTCGACAAACGAGTCGACCTCGGAATCGAGCAACGAGAGCGTAACCGACTCGTCCACATCGACCGAAAGCATCACGGATACGGTCACCGATGAGAGAAATGAGTCCTCAAGTGGAAGCATAGGCGTAAGCGTATCCGCAAGCCATACCGAGGGCTCGTCACACTCCACATCTACGTCAAAAGGCACAAGTTCATCTACCGGCAAAGCCATATCAAACTCACTCGGCAAAGCCGTTACCAGCGGCGTTGGCAAGGCTGTCTCTAAGGGAGCGTCCGTAACTTCCGGCGTTTCGCAGGCCGTAAATCTTGGCGCCAACTTTGGCGGATCATTCGCGCGCTCAAGCACGGTCACCGCTACCATCGGCGCCGACGAAGGCATCACACAGACGTTTAAGAACTACTCCATTCAACACGCGCTCGAAATCCTTGAGCTTCAAATGAAACGCTACGACCTTGCCTCGGCACTCGGCATGTGGGACTTTTGCGCCTACGTGCTGTCAGAAGACCACAACGTCGCGAATAACGTTGCCCACACCTACCTCGCCCTCACCCAGGGCAAAGAGTCCTATATGTCTCAGGCTGCGGTAAACCTCTGGCGCGGAGACCTCGGAGAGCAAAGCGCCGACGCTGTGGCAGTCTGTTCCTACCTTCGCGATTTGCGCCACCCTGCTTTTGCCCTCTCCCCCGCCCTGCTCGATCAACATCCAAGTTTTTCGGTTTACCCAGCAACAGTCGATGCAACGACCGCCCTTTCGGGCAAGGAGCTGGCCTACTCGCTCAACTTTCCCAAGAAATCCGTCCCAGGGCTGCCCGTTATCGAGTGTGCCTCTTTTGGACGCAATGTCTCAACGTTCGATGGCACGCAGCCCCAACAAGGCCTTTGCATAGGCAAGGTTTTCCATATGCATCGTGAGGAACGCATCAAAACGTTCCTGTCAAAAGACTCGCTCGCCTCGCACACCTTTGTTACGGGCAGCACCGGCGCAGGAAAGACCAATACCGTCTACCGCATCCTCGATCAGGCGCTCGATCAGCAGGTCAACTTTCTTGTCATTGAACCTGCCAAGGGCGAATACAAGGACGTGTACGGAGGCCGCGAAGACGTAAACGTCTTTGGAACCAATCCAGAATTCACACCGCTCCTGCGCATCAATCCTTTTAGCTTCCCGTCCGGCATCCATGTGCTGGAGCACCTCGACCGACTCGTTGAGATCTTTAATGTTTGCTGGCCCATGTACGCCGCCATGCCCGCCGTCCTTAAAGACGCTGTCGCCAGGTCATACGAAGACTGCGGATGGGATCTTGCCGCTTCTGATAACCCGTATGGAGCCGATCTCTTTCCCTGCTTTGCAGATGTTGCCCGCAACGTCCGCGAGATTCTCGACTCCAGCGAGTACGATGCCGAAAATAAAGGCGCCTACAAGGGGTCGCTGCTCACGCGTCTCAACTCGCTCACCAACGGGCTCAACGGCATGATGCTTTCGTCGAACGAAGTCGATGCTAGCGTGCTTTTTGACGCCAACACAGTCATCGATCTATCGCGCATTGGCTCCGCCGAAACAAAATCCCTACTCATGGGTCTTCTTGTACTCAAACTTCAAGAACATCGCATGGCCGAGAAAAAGGGCATGAACCAGCCGCTTCGCCATCTGACCGTGCTTGAAGAGGCGCACAACCTGCTTAAGCGATCGTCGAGCAGCCAAGGCTCGGAGAGCGGCGACCTGACAGGCAAGAGCGTCGAGATGATCTCAAATGCCATCGCCGAGATGCGCACATACGGCGAAGGCTTCATCATCGCCGACCAGGCGCCCGGCCTTCTCGATATGGCAGCCATTCGCAACACAAATACCAAGATCATCCATCGCCTGCCCGATCTTTCGGACCGCGAGCTCGCCGGTCGCGCTGCCAACCTCAACGATCAACAGATCGTCGAGCTGGCACGCTTGCCTAAGGGCGTTGCGGCCATTTACCAAAACGATTGGGTTGAGCCGGTGCTCTGCAAGATCGCCAAAGCAGAGGATGGCGAGCACTTTACATACAGCCGCCCCATCGAAGACATCACAGACAACCAACACGATGACGCTCTTTCCGTAGCGCGCATGTTGGCATACGGCATCAGCATTGGAACCGAGGCGGAACTGCATAGCGTTCGCGAACGGCTCGATCGCCTCCATATCGGCTCGTCCACAAAGGTCAGTATTCTGCGCACCGCTCAAAACCCGCCCAACGAACCGCACATGACCAAGCTGGCGCCCATTATGAGCGCGCTGTTCCCCGATGTCGTCAAAACGGTCGAACGTGAGCTCAAGAGCAGCAATGAAGCCGAGCAATTGACAAGAGCGGCAGAAGCGGCGCTCGGGGCTTCCATCAACCGCGAAATCGACAACCGTACCAGGCGAGTCATCATCCAGGGCATCATGACCGACATCCTGTACCTGCAAATGCAGGATTCAAAGTCATATGACGACTGGCGTAACTGGAACGAGAATTGCGAGGTGAGCTAGTGGAGCTCAGGCAAATGAAAGTCGGCGAAGCAAAGCCGAGTGATAAGCATGGGTTTAATCCCGACAAGCTTATTGGTTCCGAATCAAGAGAAGCCAAGGCCGAGATTAAAAATGTCGGCCTTAATGAATCCCTCGATCCCGACAAATTGATTAAGCCTTCGGTGGAATCGTGCGACTATCCTTCGACTTATAAGGAGCGGCTGGACCGTACTCCAACTACGGAGAATCCCCATGGCAAATGGTCGGGCGATCGAGGGGAATCGATGTTTGTCCCCACGGATGACAGATTTCGTGAGCTTCTTCAAAGTAAGGGTGTTGAGGGCATCAACTACAAAGATGCTATTCCCGATTTCGGCCCCATCGCCGAAGCAAAGGTAACCATACAAGGCATGAGCCAGCATAGGCTTTCGCAGATGGGTGAGAACGGCGAGCGCATTGTCGGCAACTATGAAAAGGCAGACATTGAATGCGCAAAAGCTTGGAACCTTGAGCAACGCGATGGCAAAGATGATTGGACGCACCAAGATGTCAAGAATTGGCGCGAGGCAAATGGGTGCACCTGGCACGAGGATAATGACATGAAGACGTGCTGCCTTGTTCCGACCATCGCGCACGAGACATGCAGGCATCTCGGCGGCGTAAGTGAAATCAAGAAGGCACTGGACCAGATTGGCGGCTTCGATGACTAACGGCATGAATCTGTGGGGCAGGGATTTCTCGCTCCCCGTCTATTACGAGTGCGACTCGGACCAAGGCGTCCTCGACATTCAAAAGGAAGCAAAGGACGCCCTGCTTGCGAGCTGGGATACCGTTGAGAGCAGCAAGGAAGCGATTGAAGATTATTGCCTCGAAAGAGACGGCGATCAGATTGAGAGCCCCGTTACGAATATCTTTAGATACGTTATTCCGACCAGCATCGTGGTACTTCGAAGCGATGATGCTCGCAAAGCGGCACTCATGTGCAACTATCGCTTTGACCCCGAACACGGACTTGCTGCGGTATTTGAGAACGAGCAACTTACGACTGTTGTCCCCCAAGACGAGCTCTAGGTCAGTCATACGCAGACAGAAAAACGAAAACCGAGGCCACTCCAGCACATACCGGAGCGGCCTCGGCCTCTTTTACGTATGCTCAGCGAGGTAGCTAAAATAGCCCCGTCCCAAATTAGCTACCCCAGACCCTTTCTAAGCCGCGGTGAAATACGGACTGTTTGCCGGGTTTATTGGGCCCAGCAGTCCGTATTTCACCGCAACTGATGAGGAAACGTGATTAGGCGACGGGCTTTGCGCGGCGTATGGCTGGGAACATCACCGTGATGGCGAGGATGACGCCCACGACGGCAATCGCCCCGCCCGCGAAGCCGATCCAGGCGATACCGGGGCCCGAAACCACGGCGCCGCCGATCGCGGTGCCCGTGCCGATACCCAAATTAAAAAGGCCCGAGAAGATCGACATGGCGACAGCCGACGAATCCGCCGGCGTGTACTTGATAAGCTCGGCCTGAAATGCCACGTTAAAGGCCGTGGCGCAGCAGCCCCACAGCACGCAGACGGCAAGCACTGCTGCGAGCGACGATGCGGCCGAACCCATGAGCAGCAAGGCCGCTGGCACGCCGGAGAGCGTGATAGCCAAAAACGGGAAGCAGTGCCCGTCGAACAGGCGGCCAAACAGCCAGCTGCCCACCAGACCGGAGCAGCCAAACGCCGTCAGCGTCATGGTAATGGCGCCCGCGTCGACGTGCGCGACCTGCGCCAGAAAGGGCTCGATATAGCTGTAGCCTGTGTAATAGCCGGTCGCCATGAAAACCGTGACCGCGTAGAGCGCGATGAGGAACGGGTTCTTGAGCAGCTCGGGCAGCTGTTTGACGGCAAAGCGCTCTCCCGCCGGCATGGCCGGGAACACCGCGGCCTGGTACACCACCGCGGCGGCAGAAAAGGCCCCGACCACGGCAAACGTCATGCGCCAGCCCACGGCCAGGCCGATGGCGCGGCCGATCGGCAGGCCAAAGATCTGTGCGATGGACGAGCCCGTGGCGATCATGCTGATGGCGAGCGCCCCGTGACGGGCGTCGACCAGGCGCGAGGCCATAATCGAGGCGACCGACCAGAACACGGCATGTGCGCAAGCGACCACCAGGCGTGCGCAGACCAAAATAGGATAGGTGGGCGCCACGGCGGACAGGAACTGACCCAGAGAGAACACGGCGAGCACGCCGAGCAGCATACGCTTGAACTCAAAGCGCGAGGCAAACACCATAAGCGGCAGCGACAGCAGCATGACGCCCCAGGCGTAGACCGAAATCATGATGCCTGCCTGGGCCTCGGTGAGCGAGAACGATACGGCAATATCAGTCAGAAGGCCGATGGGCATGAACTCCGATGTGTTGAACACGAACGCGCAGCAGGCGAGCCCGATAAGCGGGAGCCACTGCTTGAGCGAGATGCCATCTTGTCTTGCCTGAGTCATGTAGGAAACCTCTCCGATTGTCTTGGGCGGTGGGCGATTATATAGCAACGGCCCCGCATCCGTCAGCACAGATGCGGGGCCGCAATCAACTCAATACACAGAGGTTGCGCCGTCAATAAATAGCTAAGCCAACCCCAGCAATATGCCCGCCGAATGCACGACAAACGCCACGATCCAGGCGACCGTCACCTGAAACGCGAACACGGCAACGGCATAGCGCGCGCCCAACTCGCTCTTGACGGCGCCGATGGACGCCACGCAAGGCGGGTACAGCAGCGTAAAGACCAGGAACACGTAGGCGGTAAACGGCGAAAACATGGTCGATAGCGCCGCGGGTGACGTTGCGCCCAAAAGCACGGTGAGGGTCGAGATGACGCTCTCCTTGGCGATAAGTCCGGTGACGAGCGCCGTGGATGCACGCCAGTCGCCAAAGCCAAGCGGCGCCAACGCCGGCGCGATGATGCTACCCAGACCGGCAAGTAGACTCTGCGACTGATCGGCGACCACGTTAAAGCGGATATCGAACGTCTGCAGGAACCAGATGACCACGGTGGCGGCAAAGATGATGGTAAAGGCCTTGGTAATAAAGTCCTTGGCCTTATCCCACGCCAGCATCACCGTCGTCTTGATGCTCGGCAGGCGGTAGTTGGGAAGCTCCATGATAAACGGCACCGGGTCGCCCTTAAATGCCGTGCGGTTGAGCACCAAAGCCGCGATGCAACCGACCGCAATGCCAATCAGATAGAGCGAGACCATGGCTGGGACCGTCGCCTGCGGGAAGAATGCTCCGCACAGCAAGCCGTAAACCGGCAGCTTGGCCGAGCAGCTCATAAACGGCGTGAGCATGACCGTCATCTTGCGATCATGCTCGGATGGGAGTGTACGGGTCGACATGATAGCCGGCACGGTGCAGCCAAAACCGACGAGCATGGGCACAAAGCTGCGGCCCGACAGGCCAAAGCGACGCAGCACCTTATCCATGACAAAGGCCACGCGCGCCATGTAGCCGGAGTCTTCCAGAATGGAGAGGAACAAGAAGAGCACGACGATAATCGGCAGGAAGGTCAGCACGCTGCCCACGCCCGTAAGCACGCCGTCGACAGCCAGCGAGCGCACCACGTCGTTGGTTCCGAACGCCTTGAGACCCGCATCGGCCGAGGCGATGATGACAGCGATGCCGTCCTCCATAAGTCCCTGCAACGCCGCGCCGATCACGCCAAACGTCAGCCAAAAGACGAGGCCCATGATCACCAGGAACGCCGGGATGGCCGTGTAGCGACCCGTCAGGATGCGGTCGATCTTGACGGAGCGCACGTGTTCGCGGCTCTCGTGCGGCTTCACCACGCAGCGCCCGCACACGTCGCCGATAAAGCTAAAGCGCATATCGGCCAGCGCGGACAGGCGGTCGGTGCCAGCCTCGCCCTCCATCTGGGTAATGATGTGCTCGATAGCATCAAGTTCGTTGCGATCCAGGTGAAGTGCCTCGGTCACCAGCTCGTCGCCCTCAACCAGCTTGGTCGCCGCAAAACGCACCGGAATGCGAGCCGTCACGGCATGGTCCTCGATCAGGTTGGCAATGCCGTGGATGCAGCGATGCAGCGCACCGCCGTCCGGGCCATCGGGCGCGCAGAAGTCCAGGCGACCCGGGCGCTCGCGGAACCGCGCCACATGCAGAGCGTGATCCACCAGCTCGCCGATACCCTCGTTGCGGGCAGCGCTAATGGGGACAACAGGCACGCCCAACAGGCTCTCGAGCAGGTTGACGTCCACGGCGCCGCCGTTGGCCGTCACCTCGTCCATCATGTTGAGCGCTATGACCATGGGGCAGTCGAGCTCCATAAGCTGCAGCGTCAGGTAGAGGTTGCGCTCGATATTGGTGGCATCGATGATGTCGATGATGGCGTCGGGATGCTCGTCAAGGATGAATTGACGGCTGACAATCTCCTCGCCCGTGTACGGCGACAACGAATAAATACCGGGCAGGTCGGTAACGCTCGCCTCGGGGTGGTTACGGACAGTACCGTCCTTGCGGTCGACCGTCACGCCGGGAAAGTTACCAACATGTTGGTTGGAACCCGTCAGCTGGTTGAACAGCGTGGTTTTGCCGCAATTTTGGTTGCCGGCGAGGGCAAAGTGCAGCGGCGCGCCCTCGGGCACGGCCGTTTTTGCCGCGCGGGGCGAATACGTCCCCTCACCAAGCGCCGGGTGCTCCGTCGTGCCGATTGCGGCGTTAACGCGCGGGCTCGTATCGGTGTCGTGAATACCCACGAGCTCAATGCGAGCAGCATCGTCTTTGCGCAGCGTCAACTCGTAGCCACGCAGGCGAATCTCGAGCGGGTCGCCCATGGGGGCGTACTTCATCATGGTGACTTCGGTGCCCGGCGTTAAGCCCATGTCCAAAATATGCTGTCGGAGTGCCTGATCGTCCGATGCCACCGATGCGACAACGGCGTCCTTTCCAATCTCGAGTGTATCGAGCTTCACGTCCGTGTTCCTCCCCCGACGCCCACAGGGCGTTGCATTTATGTTCACCATTGCTAACCGTTTGCCATGGCTAACCAATTTTAACCATGCATGATAGCGCGAACATGCAGCGACGTTCAATCAACAGATTGTTGCAATGGGGACAGATCGCTTTGCCCAATAGATGCGATGCGGAACAACCAGGCGCGGGAGGGGATTCCGGGACACGGTTTCCCAGACGGCACCCTTTCGGAAACCGCACCCCACTATTCAGGCGAATTCCGGGATGCAGTTTCCCGATGGGGGCTCCCGGGGAAACTGCATCCCACTCCGAAACGCTAAAGCGGGATGGGCTTTCCGACTGAGGTCTCTAGCGGAAACTGCGTCCCGGAATAGGCGCTCAGACTGGGACGTATTTTCCCGATCGAGCCCCTCGGGGAAACTGCGACCCGGAATCTGTGCCCGAAACGGGACGTGGTTTCCCCGAGGACCGAAACAGCCGCCCGCCCCTCGTCAAAATCATCCGCTTTCCTCCGTTGTATGCGGTACATCCAAGGAGTGTCCCAGAGTGCCGGCAATAGGAACGTCCCCAGCTGCCGGCAGCATTTCACCGCAACTGCAAAAACCCGCGCAGGCAACCGTAGTCACCTGCGCGGGTTTAGTGGCGCTCACAAAGGTGCGTTACAGAGGCCCACGTCCGTTATGGATTACCGAACGGCACCGGCACGCGATGCCTCAGTCGACTTACCAAGCGATGAAGCTTGCCGCAGTCCTAGACAATCGGCGCAATGCCGGCAAAGTGCAGATACAGCGAAATGATTGCTACGACAATGACCACCGCTGCGATCAGCTTGTCGTGCAGATGCGGAAGCACCGGCTTACCGCGACCTCGCTCGCCCAGCATATAGACGGGAATGGCCGGAGCAAAAAGAATCGTCGTGATCATAACGCCCTGAAGACCCGTCGACCACACCAGGAACAACGTGTAGATAAAGCCGAGCGTACCGAAGAAGCGGGCTTTGCCGACGCTGGGCGCATGCGGCCCGTCCAGATGCTCGTTCTTCCAGCCAATCACCATGTAATAGGCAGCCGAGCAGACATACGGAACCAGAATCGTGTTGACTGCGCAGCTATAGAAGAACTGGTAGGTGCTCGCCGCCACATACGACACGATCAAGAAGAGCTGCGTGATGCCGGAGCTCACAAGAACCGTTACCACCGGGGCGTCGTGCTTGTTCGTCTTGGCAAACGCCAGAGGGAAGGATCCCTGGCGCGCCGCCTCGAACGGCGTCTCGGACGCAATGATGACATAGCCCAGCAGCGCGCCGACCAGCGAAAGGATAACGCCAAGGTTTACGATGGCAGCGCCAACCGGACCGATTGCGCACTCGAGAATTCCCGCCATGGAGGGCGTTGCGAGCTGCGCCATCTCCTCGCGCGGCATAATGCCGAGTGACAGCATCGAGATGATCAGATACAGCGTAAATACAGCCGCAAATCCGAGCGCCGTCGAGCGGCCGACGTCACGCACGTACTTTGCACGGCCCGAGATAACGACAGCGCCCTCGATGCCCGTGAAGACCCAGACAAGGGCGATCATGGTCGAGACAACCTGCTCGCCAAAGCCAGGACCAGCCGGCTCTCCCCAGAAGTTGTCCATAAAGATATCGACGTTGAACTTACCCAGGAGCACGATACTCAGCACAAAGAGCCCCAGCGGCACCAGCTTCGCCAACGTGACGATCGTGTTAATGCCCGCAGCCTCCTTAACGCCACGAAGCACAAGGACGGTAAGGAACCACAAAAACACGCTGGCGCAGACGATGGAAAGCAGGTTGTTACCCGCGCCAAACGCAGGGAAGAAATAGCCCAGCGCGCTAAACAGCAAGAGCGCAAAGCTCACGTTGGAAAGACATGCGCTGATCCAGTAACCCCAGGCGGAGTTGAATCCAATGTAATCGCCAAAACCGGCCGCAGCGTATGCATAGATGCCGCCGGTCAGGTCGGGACGAGCCTGAGACAAACCGTTGAACACCATCATCAGCGCAAAGACGCCAATAAAGCAAATTCCCCACGAGACGATAACCGCACCGGTATTTGCCCCGCCTGCCGCCATATCGCCGGCAAGCGAAAAAATACCGCCACAAATACTGGCGGTAATGACCATCATGGTCAGACGAAAGAGATCGAGGCCATTAGGGTCGATAATCTCGTCGTTTTGAGCTTTAGAGGCCATTGTATGTGCACCCCCTTCATCATGTGATCGAACGAAAGATGACCCGGACGTCCCGAATCGGGTGCCGGGCCATCGGTCAAGCGATCATCAGACTGTTACAGCTATCGCGTTAGAAGCGCAGCGACAGGCAAGAAAGGCCGCCGTCGACCTTGCGATACTCGGAGGTATCGACGACGAGCGTCTTGTAGCCCAGATCCTGCACGGCCTTGAGCACGGTCGGATAGCCCTCGGCGACGATGACTGTACCGTTGACCCAGATGCAGTTGGCGCCGTAAGCCTCGTCCTCGGGCACGACGATCTTGTTGTACTGGGCAAAGTCGGGTTTATCGATAAACTCACCGGAAACGAGCATGTTGTTGTCCTCGATGTAGTTGACGCCCGTCTTGAGGTGTAGGACCTCCTCCAGCGGAACCTCGGAACCCTCGAGACCCCAGCCCTCGAGAATCTCACAGAACTGGCGGATGCCCTCTTCGTTGGTGCGAGCGGAGCGACCGACGTAGAAATGGTCGCCGACCATCATGACGTCGCCGCCGTCGAGCGTACCCGGAGAAACGATGTGCTTGACATGCTCGTCGTCAAAGAAGCGACGGACGGCTGGTTCGATCTCGTCCTTCTCGCCGTTGCGGCTGTCGGCACCGGGGTTGGTAATGATGGCGCCGCAGCGAGTGATGACGGCCGGATCCTCGACAAAGCAGCTGTCGGGATACTGCTCGAGCGCCGGCAGCACCGACACGTCAACGCCGCACTGCTCGAGCGCATGCTCGTAATCGTAGTGCTCCTCGATGGCACGCTCGTAGATGGGCTGGCCAAGCTCGGGGGCACTCGTGATGCCATTGCTCAGGGACTTGCCGGGACGACGGATGATGACGTGGCTGAACTTGGTCATGGTGATCCTCCTTGGATCTCTTAGCAGAGAGCGGGACTTCTTTGCGGCCGCCTTCCTTTCGATGGCTTTATCTTAAGGCGGTTTTCCTATTTTGTATATTGTATACAATCCTGAACGGTAGGTATTCATCGGTAAGCGTATTCTCACCTATCGGCGCAAAGTAGCGCGATTTAACTGGTCGTTCTATAATTCAACTGAGCTATTCAAGCGAAGCGTATTTAATTTTGAAAATATACAGTTGAGGAACACAAGCTCATGGAAACGCTCAGAAGACCCTTGAAGGATCATGTATACGACTATATTTCGAGCCGCATAGATGCCGGCGAGCTTTCGGCTGGCGACCGCGTGAGCGAGCAAGCGATCTGCGATGCCATGGGCGTGTCGCGCACGCCGGTTCGCGAGGCGCTCATTCAGCTGGCAAGCGATGGCTACCTGGACAATCTCCCCCGTCGCGGATTCCGTGTCCGTGGGTTCGATCAACAAAACGCCGTTGAAGTCTTTGAGATTATGGGGCCGCTCGATGGGCAGGCGGCATACCTCGCCTGTCCCCTCCTGACCAAAGAGGACATCATGCAGCTGAAGTTTTTGGTTGGGTCCATGGACCTTGCGATCCAAGGCGGTCTTATCCGAAAGTACGACGACATTCAGCGAGACTTTCATCTGACGTACTTCAACCGCTGCGGCAACGATCGTCTACGCGATATGATTGCGCAGCTCGAGCGCTGCTTTATCAAACGCGATTACGAGACTGTCGATCAAGAGACGGCGTGCAAGCTGCTCGATAAAGCCAATGCCGAACATGCCCATATTCTTGAGCTGTTCGAAGCGCGGGACGCGGCGGGCGTGCGCGATTACGTACGCGATGTCCATTGGAACACGGAGAACGCCCAGTTCACCGTTTGGTAGGAAAGCAGCGGGCGGTAGCGGACCAATTCTTGGCACCGCCGCTCAAAATGATTCATTTCCCTCCGTCACCAAGGGATCATTGGTGCAATGGGAGCAGGTTACTTTGCGCCAATAAGTAGGATGCGGAGCAACCAAACGGCGAGACTCCGGGTCGCAGCTTCTCAAACGACACCCTTCCGGAAACCGTGTCCCACTATCCGGGCGAATTCTGGGATGCAGCTTCCCAATGGGGCCCCTTGGGGAAATCGCATCCCGGAATTCACGCCCGAAACGGGATGCAGTTTCCCAAACGGGCCCGCCACGGAAAATGCATCCCGGAATCGTCGCTCAGACTGGGATGCGGTTTCCCGATCGACCCTCTGCGGGAAACTGTATCCCACCTTGAGGGGCAAAACTGGGACGCGGTTTCCGGTCCGGGCATCAAAACGAAGTTGCGGTGGAATAGTTCATGTATGGGGCTTTAACCAGCAAAAACAGGAACTATTTCACCGCAAGTTATGAGGGACGGGATGGGGCTGGCCCTCTTACTCTTACAGATGGCGCTCCAGGAAGCGGAAGGCTAGGCGAATCCAAGGGCGGACTGCCACCTGCTTGTCTTCGTTGTCGACCGCGGTATTGGCATTGCCGAGCGAAAGGCCGTGGCCGCCTTGGTCAAAGACGTGCATCTCGCAAGCGACGCCCTCCTCGGCCATGCGCTGAGCAAACGGATAGACCTGCGCGATCGGCGCTGTCTTGTCATCGGACACGCCCCACACAAAGGTCGGCGGCATCTGACGCGAAACATGCGTGGTAGGGCAGATATCGGCCAGGTGCTCTTCGGTGGCCTCGCCACCCGTCACCATCGACAGGTAGTCGTTGAGCAAATCGCGCCCCGTCTTGCCACCTGTCTTGGGCACGCGCAAGTCGATGCGCGGATCGCGCGTCTGCATGTCGCGGACATAGGCAAAGTCGAGCAATGGATAGCCCAGCACCACGGCATCGGGGCGAATGTCGTCCGGACGCGCCCCGGCAAGTGCCGCGAAGGGACCGGTCTTCCACTGCGTTGCCAGCGAGGCGCAAATCATGCCGCCCGCCGAAAAGCCCACAACGCACACGCGCTTGGGATCGACATGCCACTCGTCGGCATTCGCACGAACCGTGGCGACCATCTTGGCAAGATCTGCCTGGGGGTGCGGAAAGCTCACGTCACCCGTGCCACTCGTGACATAGTTGAGAACAAAGGCCTGGTACCCATGATCCAAAAAGGCAAACGCCACCGGATCTTGCTCATGCGGGGCGATGTGCGTAAACGCGCCTCCGCCGCAGATGATCACTGCCGGGCGACGACCATTGGGCTTGCCGGGCAGCGGTTCGGCCCCCATATAGGTAAACGTCGCCGGATATTCCTCGGTCGGCTCCTCGCCCCACAGCGCATGGCTCTCGACGATCATATATGCTCCCTTCGCGCGATTCGTGCGCACGTTATGTATCGCCTTCAAGCGTACCCCACTTGGACGCACGGCATCGAAACGTATCCGCAATAAGTTTCCCTTCAACTGATATATCACATAATCCCAGCTCAGGGCCGTCGTTGAGCAGCGTAAAATAGAGACGCTGACCGAGCCGGTAAACACACACGAAACGTTTCCGGCAAAACTACGCGTGCGCCACATGCGCACTTGATACGTTGGAGGCATCTATGGGTCTGCTCGATTCGCTCAAGTCCACGTTCAACTCGTCGGGCGAGGCGTCCGTACCGCCCGCAGCAAGCTTCGCCACCCGCGAAGGCGTCATCTACGCTCCCGTTAACGGTGTGCTCGTCAATCTAAACGAGGTTCCCGACGAGACCATCGCCTCGGGTATACTCGGCCAGGGCTACGGCATCGAGCCCATCACCGGCACCATCTATGCGCCCGCTAACGGCCGCATCGGCGCCACCACCGTCACCAACCACTCTATTGGCATGATCACCGAGGACGGCCTTCGCGTGTTCATCCATGTCGGCCTGGGCACCGTACAAATGAACGGCAAGGGTTTTGCCCGCTTTGTCGAGATGGGCGATGTGGTCAAGGCAGGCCAGCCGCTCATCAGTTTCGACCGCGATGCCATTAAGGCCGCTGGCCACGAGGACATCGTGACCGTCATCATCTCCGAGCTCGATCGTCTTAAGAGCATCGACCATGTCGGCGAGTCTGGAACGCTTATCGGCGGCAACCCGCTCGTCAAGCTGGGCGACCCGCTGCTGGTGGCTAAGACCAAGTAACGAGTCCTGCGCCGTACAGCCAATAGGCAACACGCCAAGCGCCCACGACCATCTGGCCGCGGGCGCTTTTCGTTTGAAAACCGTCCCGTCAATACCTTATCTGTATAGCCCAAATGAGCCGAGCTGCTAGAATATCGAACTGTATGGATAACTATCATTCAACCGCTATGGGAGGATATGTGAACCGCACCAAAATCGCGCAGCTCTATGCCGATGCCGAGTCGCTCGGCGGCCAGACCGTCACCGTCGCCGGCTGGGTCAAGTCCGTCCGCGACATGAAGAACTTTGGCTTCGTCACGCTCAACGACGGCAGCTGCTTCCGCGACCTGCAGGTCGTCATGAACCGCGAGACGCTCGGCAACTACGACGAGATCGCCCACCAAAACGTCTCGGCTGCACTCATTTGCACCGGCACCGTCAAGCTGACCCCCGATGCGCCCCAGCCTTTCGAGCTTTCTGCCACCTCCATCGAGGTAGAGGGCACGAGCGCCCCGGACTACCCGCTGCAGAAGAAGCGCGCAACCGTCGAGTTCCTGCGTACCCAGCAGCACCTACGCCCGCGCACCAACCTGTTCCGTGCCGTGTTCCGCATCCGCTCTGTCGCGGCTGCCGCCATCCACCGCTTCTTCCAGGAGCAGGGCTTTGTCTACGTCAACACCCCCATCATCACCACGAGTGACTGCGAGGGCGCCGGCGAGATGTTCCGCGTGACCACGCTCGACCCCAAAAATCCGCCTCTCACCGCGTCCGGAGAGGTCGACTGGAGCCAGGACTTCTTTGGCAAGCACGCAAGCCTTACCGTGTCCGGCCAGCTCAATGCCGAGAACTTTGCCATGGCCTTTGGCGACGTGTACACCTTTGGCCCCACCTTCCGCGCCGAAAACTCCAACACCACGCGCCACGCCGCCGAGTTTTGGATGATTGAGCCCGAGATGGCCTTTGCCGACCTGAACGACTACATGGATAACGCCGAGGCCATGCTCAAGTACGTTCTTAAGGACGTTATGGCCACTTGCCCCGACGAGCTCAACATGCTCAACAAGTTTGTGGACAAGGGCCTGATCGAGCGCCTGAACCACGTTGCCAACTCCGACTTTGCCCGCGTCACCTACACCGAGGCCGTCGAGATCCTGGAGCAGGCCGTCGCCGCCGGTCACAAGTTTGACTATCCTGTCAGCTGGGGCATTGACCTGCAGACCGAGCACGAGCGCTTCCTGACCGAGGAGCACTTTAAGCGCCCGACCTTCGTGACCGACTACCCGGCCGAGATCAAGGCCTTCTACATGCGCATGAACGACGACGGCAAGACCGTCGCCGCCGCCGACTGCCTGGTGCCGGGCATCGGCGAGATTATCGGCGGCTCCCAGCGCGAGGAGCGCCTGGATCTGCTCGAGGCCCGCATCAAGGACCTGGGCATGGCCCCCGAGCAGTACAAGTACTACCTTGACCTGCGCCGCTATGGCTCCTGCAAACACGCCGGCTATGGCCTGGGCTTCGAGCGTTTGGTCATGTACCTGACGGGTGTGGGCAACATCCGCGACGTCCTTCCGCACCCCCGCACCGTGGGCAACGCCGATTTCTAATCGCCACAGCTCCGTCCCGCGCGTTACAGCGTGTCGCACCAGCGCCTCTCGGCAAGCCGAGGGGCGCTTTTTTCAACAGCATCCGTCAGGCTTTTGTCAAGCTTTTGGTCAGCTGATCAGGTCTGTTGAAAACTCGATCCGCCGCTTGCCGACGACTACCGACCACCCAGAGTGCCCTGCGCCCCTAAGCAAACCCCGTGTCCTAGGCTCCGTAGCGTCATCACCCAAAAACGGAAAGGACGTGAACGCAATGGCCAAACCCGCTGTTGAGAACTACGAGGCCACGACCAGGGGTGCTGCTTCCATGGCAGCCTATCGCGCTGTGCGCATCCTGCAACTCTTAAGCGAGCATACCGGTGAGGACAAAGCGCTTCCTCCCGATGAGCTGATCGAGCGTCTCGCCCATCCCGACGACCCCGCTCGCATGCCCATCTCGGCAGCGCGGCGCAGTATCCATACCGCGATTTCCGCCCTGCGACATGCCGGATACGAGATTGAGTACAAGCGCGGCGCGGGTTACCGACTTCTCACCCGACCGCTCTCCGACGAGGAAATCATTCGACTCCATGGCATGGTCATGCGCAACCGCTCCACACCCATCGCGACCAGGAAAAGCATAGCGCGCCATCTGGTCGCCATGGCAAGCGCCGACGTTCGCGGCTATCTCGATACGTCCGAGCCGGCACCAAGCGCAGAAGGCAAACCCGCCAAGACCACGCGACCGCCCGCCAAACGCATCGATACCTGCGAGCTCATCGAGCGGGCCATCGACCACGGAACCACGGTGAGCTTTGACATTTCAAGCGTCACGACACACGACAAGATCGAAGTGACGAGGATGACCGTTCGGCCTTTTGCCATCAAACAGCGAGACGGCGTCTCGTATCTGCTGGGAACGGTCGTCGACGGGCACGGCTCCGACGACACCCTACGCACCATCGAGATCGGCCGCATGAGAAACGTTAGCACGCGCCTGCTCGACGGCAAGAAGCTCTTTGCCGCGCTGGACGAGGGGGAGCGGCCCGCGCCCGCCGCCTAAGTCTTGCCGTTGCCCGCCGAATCCCCCGCCGTCCATCCGGTTCAGTATTAAAAAACCCGACAGGTTGTTGAAAAAATGGGCATCGGCGCTACTATAGACCCACTTGTACTTTGTTTGAGTGCAGTGTTTCCAGCAATTTCTATACTGGGGGTAATGACATGAACGACATCACCATCAGCCGCAGGAGCCTTCTGGTCTCCGCCGGCCTGCTCGCACTGGCCCCGCTCGCCGGATGCGGCGGCAACTCTGGTTCCGGCTCTGCAGCCGCCGGTTCCGACTACACCATCGGCGTTCTGCAGCTCACTGAGCACTCCGCGCTCGACGCCGCCAACGACGGCTTTGTCAAGGCCATCAAGAAGAGCGGACTCAAGGTCAAGATCGACCAGAAGAACGCCCAGAACGACCAGTCCACATGTAAGTCCATCGCCGACAAGTTTGTGGGCGACAACGTCAACTTGATCTACGCCATCGCCACGCCTGCCGCACAGGCTGCCGCCGGCGCCACGGCCGATATCCCCATCGTGGGCTGCGCCATCACCGACTACGCCGCCTCCGGCCTGGTCCAGGACAACGACAAGCCCGGCACCAACGTCACCGGCGCCTCCGACCTCACCCCGGTCGCCGAGCAGCTCGAGATGATGCAGAAGGTCCTGCCCGACGTTAAAAAGGTCGGTCTGCTCTACTGCACCGCCGAGTCCAACTCCGACGTCCAGATCAAGGCCGCCAAGAAGGAACTCGACAAGCTGGGCCTGGAGTACACCGATTTCACCGTCTCGAGCTCCAACGAGATCCAGTCCGTCGTCGAGTCTGCCGTGGGCAAGGTCGACGCGCTCTACTCCCCCACTGACAACACTATCGCCGCGGGCGCTTCGCAGGTCGGTCAGATCTGCAAGGAGAACAAGCTTCCCTTTGTGACCGGCGAGGAGGGCATGTGCATGGCCGGCGGCCTGTTCACCCTTTCCATCAACTATGAGGACCTGGGCTACGCCGCGGGCGAGATGGCCGTTAAGATTCTGAAGGGCGAGGCCAAGCCCGAGGATATGCCGATCAAGCACCTCCCAAGCAAGGATCTGGTCGTCGTCAAGAACGACGAGATGGCCGAGGCCCTGGGCATCGACCTTTCCGCTCTAGACGAGTAGCGCCATGCGCGGTAACGCAGCTAGGGCACGCGCTTGCGCCATAGCTGCGTTATTCAATATCTGAGTCATTGGGGCGAACGCTAAAGACCGGCGTTCGCCCTGCTTGTTTTTGGTAAAACAAAATGTCCGTCCGCTGCTCTTTTATGCATTGGTACCGCTATTATGGAAAATCACGTGTCCACCCTATCCTAGGAGGTATGAAGCATGCTCATTGCATTGCAGGGCGCCGTTTCGCAGGGTGTCCTCTGGGGCATTATGGTGCTTGGCGTGTTTATCACGTTCCGCCTGCTCGACATCCCCGATATGACCTGCGACGGCAGCTTTGCCCTCGGCGGCTGCGTCTGCGCCGTGCTCATCGTCAACAACAATGCCGACCCGTTGCTCGCCGTTTTGGCCGGCATGTGCGCCGGCGCCATTGCGGGCGCGGTCACGGGCATTCTGACCACCGTCTTTGAGATTCCCGCGATCCTCGCCGGAATCCTCACCCAGATCAGCCTGTGGTCCATCAACCTGCGCATCATGGGCAAATCCAACACGCCCATCCTTGCCAAGGGCACCGTGTTCTCGGCCGTCAGCAATATGACGGGCCTGCCGCAGTCCACCGTTGCCATCATCCTGGGCATCTTGCTCGCCGTGGCTATCGTTGCCATCCTGTATTGGTTCTTTGGCACCGAGATCGGCTCGGCGCTGCGCGCCACCGGCAACAACGAGTACATGATCCGTGCCCTGGGCGTCAACACCAACTCCACTAAGATGATCGCCCTCGTGCTCTCCAACGCCCTCATTGGCCTTTCGGGCGCGCTCATCTGCCAGAGCCAGAAGTACGCCGACATTGGCATGGGCACCGGCGCCATCGTTATCGGTCTCGCCGCCATTGTTATCGGCGAGGTGCTCGGCCGCCTGCTGCCCGGCGGTCTCACGCAGTTTAGCGTCCGTCTTGCCTCCGCCGTCTTTGGCTCCGTGGTGTACTTCCTCATCCGCGCCATCGTGCTGCAGCTGGGCATGGACGCCAACGACATGAAGCTGCTCTCCGCCGTGATTGTCGCCGTGGCCCTATGCGTGCCCGTGGTTTGGGAGCGCTATAAGCTCCGCAGCTCCTACACGAAGGGGGATGAGGCAGATGCTTAAGCTCTCGCACGTCAAGAAGACCTTTAACAAGGGCACCGTCACCGAAAAGCGCGCTCTTACCGGCGTCGACCTTACCCTCAACGATGGCGACTTTGTAACCGTGATTGGCGGCAACGGCGCCGGCAAGTCCACGCTGCTCAACATGATCGCCGGCGTGTATCCGCTCGATTCGGGCGTTATCGAGCTCGACGGCACCGACATCTCGCGTCTGAGCGAGTCGCAGCGTGCCAAGTACCTGGGCCGCGTGTTCCAGGACCCCATGCGCGGCACCGCAGCCGACATGCAAATTGCCGAGAACCTGGCACTCGCCAAGCGTCGCGGCCAGCGTCGCGGCCTTTCGTGGGGCGTCACCAAGGCCGAGAAGGACGAGTACGTCAAGCTGCTCAAACGCCTGGACCTTGGTCTGGACACGCGCCTCAACGCCAAGGTCGGCCTGCTCTCGGGCGGCCAGCGCCAGGCACTCACCCTGCTCATGGCCACGCTCACCAAGCCGCGCCTGCTGCTGCTCGACGAGCATACCGCGGCACTCGACCCCAAGACGGCCTCTAAGGTGCTCAATCTGACCGAGGAGATCGTCGACGAGCACCACCTGACCACGCTCATGGTCACGCATAACATGAACGACGCTATCCGTCTGGGCAATCGCCTGATCATGATGCACGAGGGCCACGTAATCTACGACGTGGCGGGCGATGAGAAGAAATCGCTCACCGTGGCCGACTTGCTTCAGAAGTTCGAGGAGGTCTCGGGCGGCGAGCTCGCCAACGACCGCATGCTGCTGAGCTAAACCTACCAAAAAGGGACAGGTTTATTTTGGCAGGTTTTATCTGCACAGACGTCAAAACCGCCGCAAAGGGACAGGCACCTTTGCGGCGGCTTTCGCATATTATGTCGATAATCCAGCGTCAGCAGGGACCACTGGTTAAGAACTAAGGAAACTGCCATGAGAGGATCTCTTCCTCGTCTTGCTTGACCGCCGAACTCCTTGCCGGCGTACTCGCCGGCGCCCCAGCTTACGCCACCGCGGACGCCCCATCTCAAGTTATCGGCCCGTCCAATGTGATCGGACGGGCTTTTTGGTGGGTATTATGGTTGAACGATCTTGAGGAGGTTTTCCCTACATGGAATTGTTTGAGCCGATTCTTCATTTCTTTGAGCAGCGGTGGGTCCACAACATCATCTGGGCTGGCATCTTGGCGATAGGCACCGCCGTCGCCGCCAAAGTCGTTTCCAAGACGCTGCGTCACCTGCTCAACCGCGACGATAACCCGCTTCCGGCATCGAGTATCTTCATCAACATTGCGCGCGTCGTCATCTGGATGATCGGCGGCAGTTTTATCCTCGACAACTGCTTTGGCATTAACGCAAACGCGCTCGTCGCCGCTCTTGGCGTCGGCGGCATTGCCATCTCGCTCGGCTTTCAGGACACGCTGTCGAACCTTATCGGCGGCATGCAGGTGACCTTTATGGGCATCATCAAGCCCGGCGACAATATCGAGGTTGGCGGCGTGTCGGGCGTGGTCCAGGACATCACCTGGCGCCACACGACCATCGAGGATGCCTACGGGCAGACCATCATTGTGCCCAACTCCAACATCTCCAAGAACACGCTCGTGCATCTGATGCCCTTTGGACGTGTGGCCGTGCCCGTTGCCGTAAAGGACACGTCTAAATGGGCTTCCCTTGACGCGCTGGCAGACGAGCTGACCAGCGCCACCAAAACGGCCGTCTCGCCCATCTCGGGCTTTGACCAGGAGCCCTACGTGCTCTTTAGCGAAATCGGCGACTTTGGCATCAAGGGCAAGATCATCTTTATCGTCAGCGACGACAGCACCACATTCACCGCTGCCGACGCCTGCATCCGCGCCATCGCCCCCATCATCGCCTAAACCGCCACAAAGGGGACGGTGAACTGCCTCCCATTTCTTGGACATCGGGAAATGGGAGGTTTTCATTCGTGGTACCATAGTTCATACAGTTGTTTAAACGACTAAGGGAGCAAACTATGGAAGAGGCCTACCGTCAAGCACGCAAGCGCGGCGAGCAAGGACGTCGACGCGCCATTAGCCAAAGCGAGCATCCATACCTTACGGACCTCGACAGTTTGGTTGCTCAGCTCCCCTTAGGTCAGCGAGAGAATGTCGGCCTGCGGGATATTCCGCTCGAAATGGTTGTCGGCACGGTTACCAAGGGCCGTCAGTCCGCCTTTTCATGCAACTTTATGCCCCTGCTGCCGTTTAGCACCGAGTTCGCCCGCAAGTGGTCCAACCTCTACGACATTCAGGTAACCGAGGGCTATCGCGACCCCATCATCGTCACCGAATTCATGCATCGGTTCTATGTCCAGGAGGGCAACAAACGCGTCAGTGTCCTCAAATTCCTGGACGCCCCGACGGTTTCGGCCAAGGTCACCCGCCTCTACCCCGGCAAATGGGATTCCGTCGAAAGTCGCCTGTACGGCGAGTTCTGCGCGTTTTGGCGTGTCTGCCCCCTATACGAGATCGAGTTCTCGCGCGAAGGAAGCTACGAAACGCTCGCCAAGATGCTCGGTCAGAACCTTATCGAAAAATGGCCCCAGAAAAAGGTCGACTACCTGCGCCACACCTTCCTACTCTTTAAGCGCGCCTACCTTCGCGCGGGCGGCGACCACCTGGACATTACGCCCGCCGACGCCATGCTCGTCTACCTCAATGTGTACAACCAGGACCGCCTGCTGGATACGCCGACAGATATCGTCGTAAACCGCCTGTGCAAGATTTGGCGCGAGCTGGTCATTGCCGGGAAAAGTGACGAGGACAAGGTCGATCTTGTCGAAGCGCCGAACGTCGATGAGGAGGAGTCGCCCGCCAAGTCCACCTCCGGTATGCTCAACTTCTTTATGGGCAAGACCGTCTATTCGGCGGCCAACCCCCTGCGCATCGCCTTTATCCATGAATTCACCTGTGCGACGTCGAGCTGGGACAGCCTGCACGACCAAGGGCGTCAGTATCTCGATGAGCACTTTGGAGGTATCGTGCGCACCGAGGCGTTTGAGGACTGTCACGATCCGGACGTGTTCTACGCCGCCGTGGAAACGGCTGTCAAACATGGAACAAACGTCATCTTCTCGACCTCGCACCGCCTGATGGAATACACGCTCAGGGCTGCCGTTGAATATCCCCGGGTTCGGTTCCTTAACTGCTCCATCGGCCTTCCCCACCAAAGCGTCCGTTCGTACTTTGGCAAGATGTACGAAGCCAAGTTTCTCCTGGGCGCCCTTGCCGCCAGCATGGCGGACAACCACCGCATCGGTTACCACGCGTCGGTCTTCGCCTCGGGCGCACTCAGCGAGATCAATGCCTTTGCGATTGGCGCCTCGCTGCTCGACCCCCGTGCGCAAATTATCCTAACCTGGGGCGATGTGCCCGCCGGAGGCCTTGCCGAGGCCATGTGCCGCGAAGGCGTGAGCGTCATGACCGGCGCCGACATGTCAAAGTCGCTCGAAGACCCCACGGCCTACGGACTCCACCGCCTGGTCGATGGCAAGGTTACCGGCATTGCCATGCCGGTATGGAACTGGAGCCGATACTACGAGCTTATCGTGCGAAGTCTACTGCATGGCACCTGGGATGAGACCAGTGACGACAGCCAGGTTCGCGCCGTCAACTACTGGTATGGCATGAGCTCGGGCGTTATCGACATTCGCTACGCTCCGGGCCTGCCCTATCAGACGCGCAAGCTTGTTCAGCTCCTCCGCAATGGCATCGTCGAGGGCTCTATCAATCCATTTGGCGGCGAGCTCCATAGCCAAGACGGCGTGGTGCAGATTGAGGGCTTTCCCCCACTGCCGAGCACGCAAATCGTCGAGATGGACTGGCTGGCAGACAACGTGGTGGGCACCATTCCGCAGCCCGACGATGAGCCGAAGGTCCGCGCCCTATGAAAATCCTTGCCATAGCCGATACCGAAGAACGATGCCTATGGGAGTGCTTTCGCAAGGAACGCTTTGAGGGTGTCGACCTAATTTTGTCCGCTGGCGATCTGGACCCGGACTATCTTGAGTTTTTGGTCACGGTCATCAACAGACCGCTCATCTACGTGCGCGGCAATCACGATGACCGCTACGCGCGTCATGCACCGGGCGGCTGCATCTGTGTCGAAGACACCGTGTACGTGTATCGCGGCGTCCGCATTGCGGGGCTTGGCGGCTCCATGCGCTATCGAGATGGCGCTAACATGTACACCGAGCGCGAGATGGCCAAGCGCGTGCGCAAGCTGTCCCGCAAAGTGAGGATGGTCGGCGGCTGCGACATCTTGCTCACCCATGCGCCCGCCGCCGGCATGGGCGATCTGGACGATCTGCCGCATCGGGGATTCGCATGCTTTAACACAGCGCTCGAGACATGGAATCCCGACTACATGGTGCACGGGCATGTGCACCAATGCTATGTTCGCGACTTTCAACGCGAACGCCAGCACGCATGCGGGACGACGATTATCAACGCCTGCGGCTATACGCAGTTTGAGCTGGACGAGGCGCGCTACCCCATCCGTGGATGGCAGGCAGCCTGGCTCAATTCGCAAACCATGCGCCGCGAGCTCAAACGCCACGAGGCAATAGAGTCCTCAACCGCCAGAACCCCCTGGTAACCACCACAAAGGGGACAGGTGCCTTTGTGGTGGTTCCGGACATCTCGACGCTACAGTGCGGCGATGACCTTATCGCCCATCTGGGTCGTGCCGAGGATCTTATCGGCAGGGGTGCTGGCGTCGGCGATGTCGCGGGTACGCCAGCCTTCGTCAAGCACACGCGCCACGGCATTTTCGATCCAAGCAGCCTGCCCACCCATGTCGAGCGCGTACGTGAGCAGCATTGCCGCCGACAGGATCTGCGCGAGCGGGTTAGCGATACCGAGCCCCGCGATGTCGGGCGCGCTGCCGGCGCTCGGCTCAAACAGCGACACGCCATCGCCCAGCGAAGCCGAGGCAAGCATGCCGAGCGATCCGGTAATCTGCGCCGCCTCGTCGGAGAGAATGTCGCCGAACATGTTCTCCGTAACTACGACGTCAAAGTCGGCCGGTCGGTTAATGAGCTGCATGGCGGCGTTGTCGACGAGCAGGTCCTCAAGCTCTACATCTGGATACTCCTCGTCATGCACGCGATGCACGACCTCACGCCACATGCGGCTCGTCTCCAATACATTGCGCTTGTCCACGCTTGTCACCTTGCCGCGGCGCTTGCGAGCTGCCTCGAACGCCTGGCGGGCGATGCGCTCAACTTCGTACTCGCGGTACTCCATTACGTCAACCGCGCGCTGGCCAGCCACACCGTCGGTGCCCGCACCGCCCTCGTCATAAAAGCGCTCGTGCTTGCCAAAGTAAATGCCACCGGTAAGTTCGCGGACGAGTACCATGTCAACGCCCTTGATGACTTCGGGTCGAAGCGTCGATGCGCTGGCAAGTGCGTCGTAGATTTTTACAGGGCGAAGGTTGGTATAGAGGCCGAGGTCTTTGCGGATACGCAGCAAGCCTTGCTCGGGGCGCGGGGCCGCCGGATCGGTCGAATCCCACTTTGGGCCACCGACGGATGCCAACAGCACGGCGTCCGACGCCTTTGCCGCCGCAAGGGTTTCATCGGGCAGCGGATTGCCGCACGCATCGATCGCCGCGCCACCAATCAGGTGATCCTCAAAGGCAAACTCTACGCCAGCGCGCTTGCCCACGGCAGCCAGCACCTTCTTACCCTCGGCAATAACCTCGGGCCCAATGCCGTCACCAGGAAGACAGCAGATCTTATAGGTCTTCTTCACGTTGCAGCTCCAGCTCTCGCTACTCGGCCCGTTTGCAAACGGATTATCCAGCTTGACCGTCATAATCGCTTACGCCTCCTGAGCCTTTGCCGCGACAATCTTGGCACGCGTGCGCGCAACCAAACCGCCGGCCTCGATAATCTCGGCAATAAATGGCGGGAACGGCTCAGCTGTAAAAGTCTCGCCAGTACGCTCGTTGGTGATGACACCCGCATCGGTATCGACCTTCACGGTATCGCCGGCACAAATCGCATCGACAGCTTCGGGGCACTCCATAATGGGCAGGCCCACGTTAATGGCATTGCGATAGAAGATGCGTGCGAAGCTCTTGGCAATAACACACGACACTCCTGCAGCCTTAATGGCAACCGGGGCATGCTCACGCGAAGAACCGCAACCAAAGTTCTCCTCAGCCACAATGATGTCACCGGGCCTCACGGCAGAGGCAAACGCGGGATCAATATCCTCCATAGCATGCGCCGCCAAGTGCGCATGGTCGGACGAGTTCAGATACCGAGCAGGAATGATGACATCCGTATCGACATTGTCTCCGTATTTAAATACATGACCCTTTGCTGCTTTCATGCTCTGTCTCCTTTCCTCGCCTATGCAATCTCATCCGGTCCGGATAACTTTCCGGTGATGGCGCTTGCCGCCGCCACAGCCGGACTTGCCAGATAGATCTCAGACTCCACGTGTCCCATTCTGCCGACAAAGTTCCGGTTTGTCGTGGAGACACATCTCTCATGTTCCGCAAGGATACCCATATAACCGCCCAGACACGGTCCGCAGGTAGGCGTCGAAACGACTGCCCCCGCCTCAATAAAGGTCTTTAACAAGCCCTCTTCCATCGCATCCAGATAAATCTGCTGTGTTGCCGGGATCACGATCACGCGCAGTCCCTTTGCCACCCTGTGTCCTTTCAGAATCGATGCCGCCACGCGCAGATCGTCCATTCTGCCGTTGGTGCAGGAGCCAATGACCACCTGGTCAATCTTGATCTCTCCCACCTCGTCGATCGTGTGCGTGTTCTCCGGCAGATGCGGAAATGCAACCGTCGGCTTTAACGTGCTAAGATCAATCGTAAATTCCTGCTCATACTCGGCATCCTCATCCGCCTCATAGATAACATACGGGCGCTTAGAATGCTTCTCCATATACTGCTTCGTCAGATCGTCGACAGGGAAAATGCCGTTCTTGCCGCCCGCCTCAATCGCCATATTTGCAATGGTAAAACGGTCGTCCATGGAAAGATACTGTATGCCATCCCCGACAAATTCCATGGATTTGTACAGAGCACCATCCACACCGATCATGCCGATGATATGTAAGATGATGTCCTTACCGCTGATCCACTTTGCCGGCTTTCCGGTCAGGTTAAACTTGATGGCAGCAGGCACCTTAAACCACGCTTTTCCGGTTGCCATACCGGCAGCCATATCCGTGCTGCCGACGCCTGTGGAAAATGCGCCGAGCGCCCCGTAGGTACAGGTATGTGAATCCGCTCCGATGATGACATCTCCCGCCACCGTGAGTCCTTTCTCCG
>OLNM01000573.1_pt1 | contig 34000 bp, 32 predicted proteins | sample 1672391 | NCBI WGS metagenome assembly OLNM01 (sample SAMEA3136680, study PRJEB25190) | human gut metagenome | reverse complement strand
TGGAATGATACGGATCTTAGACCGGAAATCAAAGTGTTTGAATGGAATGAATTAACGAATACTATTCAAAAGTTAATCCATCTGAAACATAATCATTCCGCTTTATCTTATGGAGATTATACACAGATTGGTATCACAAATACGGCTTGTATTTATCAAAGACAAGATGAAAAGGAATGTCTATGGATTTGTATGAACATGAAGAGTGTTGTTCAAACATTAGGCTTTAATGGACAAGGTGATTTCATCGACATGGAAACCAATGAAGAACTTTCGGTTAATAATGCATTTGAGTTCAAGCCTTATGAAGTAAGAATATTAAAGAAAGTATCGTAATGGATACTTTTTTTCGTTTGATATAATTTAGAAGAGGTATTTGTATATGGAAAATTGGATTCATAATCTAGATTCGTTTTATGTAACGAAAAATGATCAAAAAATAAATTTTAGTGATGATTTCATCAAGTCAGAAGAAAGAGCAACAGGATTAGGTAAGGGTGTTTATACCACGTATAAATATTTTGATACATATATTTGGCAAGAAGATAGTACGAATCATTATTATTTTGAGTGGATTCCCAAAGTGGATGAAAATATTAAAGAGGTACATTTTCCCGATAGTTTTGTGTGTGAAGATAAGGATGGCTATTCAACGATTCCTTATATGCAAGGATTATTGATTCCCAATCGGTATGAGTATGATTATAGTCATATTGCCTTTGATGGCCAGTTTACAAGTTGTGCTGCCTATATGCCTTGGCTTAGTCAAACCAATAATGGAAGAGGGTATATCGCAATCAATGAAACGCCCTGGGATTCTAAATATACAATTGATCATGATGATAAGGGTACACGACTTCAATTTGTATGGTTAACAAGTTTAGGTAAGATGCGATATAAGCGTGTTGTTCGATATTCTTTTGAGCCTAATATGGATTATAATCGTGCTGCTAAGATTTATCGAGAGTACGTTAAAGAAACCGGTTTATTTAAATCTTTAAAAGAAAAAGAAGTTACACTTTCTAAAATATCAGAACTTCAACAATGTGCTGTTGTACATACGGGTATTAAGGCACATACGGAAAAGGATTCACGTTTTTATAATGGACAAGAGGATGTAATTCATTCTTTTGATTCGGTAAAAGAGATGATGCAAAGTCTTCATGAATTAGGTTCAAACAAACTATATCTTCATTTAGATGGCTGGGGAGATCCTGGCTACGATAATTGTCATCCGGATTATTTGCCGGCATGTATTGAAGCTGGTGGATGGACTGGTTTAAAAAGACTTCAACAGAGTTTAAGTGCGTCTAATGATTTATTTGGCTTACATGATCAGTATCGTGATTATTATTATAAGGCAAAAACACATGATGAAAACCAAGCCATTCAATTAAAGGATGGTAGTGTGTTTGAACATGCTAATTGGGCTGGGGGAAGACAAAATTATTTGTGTGCAAGTCTAGCACCAAAGTATGTAAAAAGAAACTACACTGAGATCTTAAAACATATTGATTTGGATTGCGTATACTTAGATGTATTTTCTTGTAATGAAATGGATGAGTGTTTTAATCTAGAACATTTGATGACAAGAAAAGAGTGCATGGAATATAGAAGGGCTTGTTTTCAATATATGATCTCAAAGGGAATCATTCCTTCAAGTGAGGAGTGTAGTGATTGGGCTATGCGAGAACTTGTTTTTTCGCATTATGGGCCTTATGAGTTTATGATGAAAGATGAAAATGAGAAAAGAATGGGAATAGCAGTACCTTTATTTAATCTAGTGTATCATGATTGTTTCATTTTGCCTTGGCCAATGGAAAAAAGACAAGAAGACTATATGTTGTATGCGTTATTAAATGGGGGTATTCCATATGTAGTAAGGAATGCACCTTATGATAATGTGGATGGTAATTTTGGCTCTGATGGCTTATCCATAGAAGATCGAATTAAACGTGCAAATGTTGTTCTAGATTTTTATCAAAAAATTAAAAATGAAGAAATGGTAGAACATAGAATCATCAATAATCATGTTCAACAGACTACTTTTAGTAATAATGTCACAGTTGAAATCGATACAAAGGAGAACACGTATAGAATTGTATGAAAGTATTAGTATCAGTTTAACTATTATTAACGGCTTGTACACAAGCACAGCCCGAACTTAGAGAAACTAAAGAAGTTCAAACTGCAATCCCATATTCAGATGAGGAATTGAATGAAAGTGCAAATGATCAAATTGAGGATGAAGCATATTATGTGGATTCAATCACTCAACAGTCAGATAATGAAGTGTTGTTTTCATTAAAGAATAAAGATTTAAACAAGCAATGTGTTTTCAAATATAAAAGTAATGAGTTAGTTTTAGACAGATTAGTAGATCATGTAGATTAAATGAATGTGGGTGTAATTTGAAGAGATGGTTTCTTTATATATTAAGATTTTAAAGAAAACTATAACGGATACAGAACTAGAATTGTTTAAGTATAATTTGGACATTTCTTGTTGCGTGCCACATGCTATATTTTTTAATTTAAATAGTGAGGCAAAGAAGATATTGGGTAAAAAAGAGTGGAGTAAATTGTATAGTCCAGATATTGAAAGAGAATTTCATAGTGGTCCAATAGAAACAAAGAGCTAGAGTCTTTATGATTCTAGTTTTTTTGTACAAAAATTTTAATTTTTTTGAAAAACTTCATTTTTTACGTATATGAGTATGTAGGTAATGGAGTTAAAAAGCAAAGATGTAATTGTGGGCTTACCAGTTTCTTGGTTCATGAAACAAAAGTGAGGATACTTCTTTTCAACATCAATATTAAAGGTATTCAAAGACTTAACTAAAGATTTGTTGTCAGGTTAGGTAATCAAGCTACAAAAAAATACAAATCCATATTGCGATATTTATATATCTAGGAGAATAGTTAGATACATTATTTGCAATTTACCAGAAATGCCTACTAGAAAAGAGGTGCTCATGAGGAGTGCAAATTTATTAAATGATTTCGCCTTTAAATATGTCTTTGGCGAAGATTGTAAAGAAGCCAATGATGCCTTAAAATCATTACTCACGGTATTTTTGGAAAGGAAGGTGAATCATGTTGTTGTAAAGAATTCAGAAATGGTAAAAGACTATAGTAAAATGAAAAGCTCTCGATTGGATTTATTAGTCGAATTTAATGATAAAGCAACTATAGATTTAGAGATGCAGTTAAGGCAAACCAAAGATAATTTAATGAATCGCTTTTCTTATTATTTAGCTAGACTTCATGGTTCACAAGATATGGAAGGGAAAAGTTATGGTCAATTAAAGGAAACTATTGTCCTAATTTTTCTTTAATGTGAATATTGTTGAAAATAATAATATATGTAATATATTCAGGTTGAAATGTGATGGTGATTTAACTTTAGTGAAAGAAGAAAAAGAAGATTGTATGAAGTTACGTACAATAGAAATGCCAAAAGTAGATTTAAAAAAGCCGCTTGAAGACATGAATGAACAAGAAAAAATGATTTATTACTTTTTGAATTGCCAGAAAGGAATGGATGATAGTAAAATTAAGGTAATGATAGAAAATGATGAGGTGATTCAAATGTTAGAGAAGCGTGTAGAAACCATATCGGATGATCGTTGGAAGAAAATAATAGAAGAATTTCAAAAACTACATGAAAATGAAGAACGAATTGAGCTACAGCTTGAACTTGAAGAAACTCAAAGACAAATGAAAGAAGTTCAAAAAGAAAAAGAAAAGGCTGAAAAGAAAGTAGAAGAAAAGGATCAAGAGATAAAACAAATGATTCAAGTGATGCTTGCAAATGAGATGAGTTTAGAGCTTATTTCTAAGTCATTGTCGAAGAGTGAAGATGAAATTATGGAGTTATTGAAATAGTCGCTTTCTAGAATTAAAGCAAATGATGTTTTTAAGTACAAAATGAAGTTGGAGTCGCCTATAATATGGCGGCTTTTTTGGTGTATAATTGAAAAAAGGAATTAAGAATATGATAAGTAGAAAGAGAATATTGCGGTTTGCGATTGGTAAAATGTTGCGTCAGGATGGATGGGCTGAGAAATATAATCCAAAGAATCAGTTTGATGTGAATCAATATGATTATTCAACTTGCAAAGAATATGTGAATGCACTTCGTGAAAAGTGGCAAGAATATGAAGATCCTGAATATGAACTTGAAGGGTATGTAGATGTATCTAAATATTCAAATTATGATGATTATGCCTATGATGTCGATGTGTATAGAACAAGATTGGAGTGGCGTGATGAATGGGATTGTGATAGTGAGTTTGATGTAAATCCATGTGATTTTGAGTATGAAGAATATTATATTAAGGCTTTAAAGCGGGCTTGGAAAAACAAGTATGATCCAAATAATGAATACACAAACATTGATCCTTGTGACTATAGTAGTGTAGAAGAGTATCATGAGGCAATAATGGATTTTAATATAAGGAGTACAAAATTATGATTGATAATAATAGATTTCAAGAATTATTTGAAGAATATAAGAGTGAGTTAAAAGGGGCTCGATGGGATGATGAAAAATTCAAGTGGCAAGCAATCAAGGGGTTTCAAGATCATTGGGATATAGAAGCCGTTGACTTTTGTACAATGTTAAAGAATTCTTTGGATAAAACATTTAATTTATTGGCTTCTACTCATTATTTCCCAGGAAAAATGATAAAGGAATTTGCAGAGAAAGAACCTGAAACAGTGCGACAAATGTTTAAGAATTTATTTGATGAGAATAAAGATTTATGTGATCGAATCGTTTCTTTTAAAGTTCAATCAAAACAATTAGTAAATAAATATTGGGATCCTGGTAAGAGTGATTTCCAAACTGAAAATACTATAACAACATATTTATGGTTGCGTTATCCAGATAAGTATTATATTTATAAATTTGAAGAGGCAAAGTCATTGTCAAAAGAATTAAAGACGAGCTATGTCTTCAAGGCTGGGGATTATCAAAACAACGTAGAAAATTTTATTAGATTATATGATGAACTTAGTAAGGAATTATGTAAGGACGAGGAATTAAAACAAATTGTGCAAAGCAAACTAGAAGATGATTGTTATGATGATCCTAAATGTAAGACATTAGCAATTGATTTTGGTTATTTTGTAAATCAAAGACAAAAAGCTGCTAAGAATGAAGAGGAAAAAGTATCTTTGAGTGTTAAAGAAGAAACTGAAAATTATTCTTCAACTGAACCACATTATTGGTTTTTAAGTGCGAATCCAAAGATTTGGAGTATGTCGAGTATGCCTGTTGGTAAAGAACAGAGCTATACTTTATATAACGATAATGGAAATAAGCGTCGTGTGTTCCAAAACTTTTTGGATGCGAAGGTTGGAGATGTAATTATTGGTTATGAATCAACTCCAATTAAACAAGTGGTTGCAATTCTAGAGGTAACTAAAGAGCAGGATGAAGAAAGAATTTATTTTAAAAAGGTAGAGTCTTTATCTTCACCTATTGATTTTGCCCTGTTAAAAGCATGTCCTGGATTAGGAAATATGGAATTCTTTGTTTGTTCTCAGGGTAGTTTGTTTAAATTGACTAAGAATGAATATGAACAAATTCTTGATTTGATTCGTGAAGAGAATCCGGTTCAGACAAATAAGGTTGTAAATAAATATACAAAGGAAGATTTTTTGAATGATGTTTATGTAACGGATACTAAGTATGATCGTTTTGTGTCTGTGCTTAAGAAGAAAAAGAATATTATAATACAGGGACCTCCGGGTGTTGGTAAGACGTTTGCAGCGAAGCGATTGGCTTATTCTATCATGGAAGAAAAGGATGATGATCGTATTGAATTTGTTCAATTTCATCAGAATTATTCCTATGAAGATTTTATGCTTGGATATAAACCTTGTGAGAATGGTTTTGAAATGAAGTATGGTATTTTCTATCAATTTTGTCACAAGGCTTCAAATCATCCGGATAAAGATTATTTTTTCATTATTGATGAAATCAATCGTGGTAATATGAGTAAGATTTTTGGGGAATTATTAATGCTAATTGAGCCGGATTATCGTGATAATAAAATTAAGTTGGCATATAATGGATTAGATTTTTCAGTACCACAAAACCTTCATATAATTGGAATGATGAATACGGCAGATCGAAGTTTGGCATTGATTGATTATGCATTAAGAAGACGTTTTAGTTTCTTTACTATGGAACCTGGCTTTGATACAGATGGTTTTAAAAAGTATCAACAGAAATTGAATAGTCTTGTATTTGATAAATTAATTGATAGAGTTAAAGATTTGAATGATGAAATTCTTAAGGATGATTCTTTGGGTAGTGGTTTCTGTATTGGTCATAGCTATTTCTGTAATCTAGATACTTGTACGAATGAAGTTTTATTGGATATTGTCGATTTTGATATTCTTCCAATGTTGAACGAATATTGGTTTGATGAGCCTAGTAAAGTAGAGCGTTGGGAAAATAATCTTCATGGAGTATTTGAATGACACAAGATAAAAACATCTTTATTCATAATATTTATTATATGTTGTCTTATGCTTTTCAAAGCTTGAGACAGGATGGTTATAGAAATGTATCAGTTGAATCTTTTGATGAAATCTATGATTTATTTGCGATGATTCTTTCTAAAGGGATTGCCACTCAGTTAAAACAAGGCTTGTATAAGGAATATAAGGATCGAAAAGATGATTTAAAAGTACTTCGTGGAAAAATTGATATTCAACAAAGTATGAGAAATGCTTCTATGCATAGGCAGGTTTTAACTTGTGAGTATGATGAATACAGTGAGAATGTTTTATTGAATCAAATTATTAAATCAACGGCAACATTGTTGCTTAGAAGTGGTAAGGTAAAAAGAGAATATAAACAGTCTTTAAAAAAGGAATTATTGTATTTTTCAAATGTGGATTTAATTGATCCTAAACAAGTTCGTTGGTCAAACGTTCGTTTTCATAGAAATAATCAAACCTATTATATGTTGATACATATTTGTAGGCTGATTATTGATGGAATGTTGATGACTACTAAATCAGGTGAATATAAACTAGCTACATTTATTGATGAACAACATATGTGTAGATTGTATGAAAAGTTCATTTTAGAATACTATAGAAGGCATTATCCAAAATTAAATGTATCAGCTTCTCAAATTCCTTGGGCAGTAGATGATGATTTTACTAAAATGCTTCCAGTCATGCAGACAGATATTCATTTACAAAAAGGAAATGATGTATTGATTATAGATGCCAAGTATTATAGTCATACAACACAATCTCAATTTAATAAAAATACGATTCATTCAAATAACTTGTATCAAATATTTACTTATGTGAAAAATAAAGAATATACATTCAAGGATGAAAAACATAGAGTTGCAGGTATGTTATTGTATGCAAGAACGAATGAAGAAATACAGCTAGATCAAACGTATCAAATGCATGGTAATCCAATATCGATTAAGACATTGGATTTAAATAAACCATTTAAAGATATAAGTAAGCAGTTAGATGATATTGTGAAGGAGTACTTTAGTCTGTAACAAATGATTAACATATAGAGGCAGGTTTTCAATTAGAATCTGTCTTTTTGTGATAAAATTAAGTTGTTATTTATTCTATATTTTATACTAGGGTGGTTATATGTCGGTTGTTTTAGATAATAATAAAATTGGTGCTGTGGGAGAGTATGTTAAAGAGAATACAAAAGAGGGTTCTGTAATAACAATTTCGTCACCTATCTTTACTATTTATGCTTTTGAGGAGCTTAGAAAAGTATTAGAGAAGAGTGGTAAGTTTAAGTTTTTATTTAATGAGCCTACTTTTATTAAGCGTATTATTGCCAATGATAAAGAGGTCAAAGAATTTGAGCTTCAAATGCATCAAAGAGAAAGAAATGTTTCTGAGTTTAATTTGGAGATTGGATTAAAGAATAACTTGGATCAGAATCAAATTGCTTCCAAGTGTTATAACTTTATTAAAGAAAAAGGTGAAATCAAATCTGTTGTTAAATCAGGTTCTGTTACACCTAGTAATATCCTGGTTGAAAATAAGGATGGAAGTTATTTAATACAAGGAAATAATGTAGCCTTTTCAAAGGATGGTTTAGGGTATACAAATCAAATTCGTTTTGATTTTAATACGGTTAGTGATGATCAACAGATGATTGAACAATATCATATGTTTATTAATCAAATTTTCAATAATGAAGATATTGTGACAGATGTCAAAGATGAGTTGTTAAAACATTTATCGAATTTGTATAAAGAAAATTCACCGGAATTACTTTATTATTTGACTCTATATAATATTTTTGGCGAAAAGCTATTGAATATGGATGATATGGCTAGAGTCAAAGAACGTACGGGTATTAATAAAACAAAAATATGGAATGCCTTATATAATTTCCAACATGATGCAGTAGTTGGAGCTATTAAAAAGCTTGAACTATATAATGGATGTATTATTGCAGATTCTGTTGGTTTGGGTAAGACTTTTGAAGCCTTAGCAATCATTAAATATTATGAATTAAGAAATGATCGTGTATTGGTTCTTTGCCCAAAGAAATTACGTAGTAACTGGACTGGCTATAGAGAAAATAGTACGACAAACTTCTTAGCAGAGGATCGCTTTAACTATGATGTATTGAATCATACGGATTTATCTCGTGATAAAGGTAAATCGGGTGATATTAATCTAGAAACAATCAACTGGGGCAACTATGACTTGGTTGTGATTGATGAATCGCATAATTTTAGAAATAATACGGCTTTGAAAGGCAAAGAGACTCGTTATCAGAAATTGATGAATCGTATTATTAAGAGTGGGGTTAAGACAAAAGTATTAATGTTATCGGCAACACCGGTAAATAATAGATTGGCAGATTTAAAGAACCAAATCATGTTCATTACAGAAGATAAAGATGATGCGTTTAAAGAATCGACGGGTATTAATAGCATTGAAACAACGCTTCGTGTTGCTCAAGCTAAGTTTAAGGAATGGTCAAAGTTTCCGGAAGAAAAACAAACAACGGCCAATCTTCTTCCAATGTTAGATTATAATTTCTTTAATTTGTTGAATACAGTAACAATTGCGCGTAGTAGAAAACAAATTCAGACTTATTATGATACAAAAGATATTGGTGAGTTTCCAACTCGTTTAAAACCCATTTCTGTTAAGTCAGATATTGATATCAATAATAGATTTCCTGCATTAAGTGTAGTCAATGGAATGATTGCTAAACTGCATCTATCTATTTATTCTCCAATGCTATATGTACTTCCTAGTAAACTGGCTTATTATGAAGAATTATATGACCAGGAAGTAAAGGGTGGTGCCAGCAAGTTTAAACAGATGGATCGTGAAAAGAATATTGTTAACTTGATGCGAGTGAATATTTTTAAACGATTGGAGAGTTCAATTAATTCATTTACTTTGACTTTAGAAAGAATTCTAAAACAAATTGAAATTATGATGGATATCCTGGATAAGGGTCAAAGTTATGATTTGGATAATGATACATTTTCCGATGTAGAAGATGATGATTTTGATTATGAAGTTGGTGGAAAAATTAAAATTAAGGTAAAAGATTTAGATGCCTTAAGATTAAGAGAAGACCTTGCAGAAGATCGTAAGATATTAGAAGAATTACTATATCAATCGATTGATGTAACTCCGGATAAAGATAGTAAGTTATTGGATTTAAAGAATCATATTTCTAAAAAGATCAATAATCCAATTAATACTAATAATAAGAAGATTATTATCTTTACATCATTTTCAGATACAGCTGAATATTTATATGCCAATATTCATGATTGGCTATTAAAAGAGTATGGATTATATTGTGGATTAGTTACAGGTGGTAGTGGCATTCGAACAAATTTAAAGACGATTTCAAATCAATTTGAAGAGATCTTAACGCACTTTTCACCTAGATCCAACCATTTGGATGTAAACAAAGAACAGATTGATATTTTGATTGCGACAGATTGTATTTCAGAAGGACAAAACTTACAGGATTGTGATTATTTGATTAACTATGATATTCACTGGAATCCAGTAAGAATTGTACAAAGATTTGGTCGTATTGATCGTATTGGATCTATCAATAAAGTGATTCAGTTAGTGAATTTCTGGCCAAATATGGAATTAGATGAATATATTAATCTAGAACATAGAGTTAAAAATCGAATGGTTATGTTGGATTTATCAGCTACTGGTGATGATGACTTATTGTCAGCAGAAAGTAAGAACCTGGAATATCGTAAGAATCAGTTAAAACAACTTCAAAATGAAGTGTTAGATGTAGAAGATTTACAGGGTGGTATTTCTATTACAGACTTAACTTTAGATGATTATATTATGTCTTTGGATCGTTTTATGAAAGAAAATCCAAATGTATTAGAAAAATATCCTACTGGAGTATATGCTGTTACAGATATTCCAAATAAGAATAAAGAAGAGTGTGTTGAAGGTGTTATTTATTGTTTAAAACAAAAGAAACATACGGATAGCCAGGAATTAGCTACTTCTTTATATCCTTATTATTTAGTGTATGTACATTCAGATGGTTCGATTCATGTAAAGAATACGAATCCAAAGAAGATATTGGATTTATACAAAGTGTTATGTCAGACAAAGAGTGAACCGATTGAAAGTCTTGTTAAGAAGTTTAATAAGAAAACAAAGAATGGTTCAGACATGTCTGAATATACGGATTTATTAGAAAAAGCTGTTTATGACATTAAGGGTATTGTCGAGCAAAAAGGAATTCAATCTTTGTTCCAGCTAGGTCAGGCAACCTTATTGGATAATACAGTTAGTGGATTGAATGATTTTGAATTAGTATCATTTTTGGTGGTGGAACCATGAGTGTATTAGAAGCATTAAATATACCAACTCTTACAAAACAAAGAGTGCCAGTAAAAACATTGGTTGAACAATTACAACCAACACCAGAAAATAAAAGATTGATAGAAAGTCATGTAGCTTCTATGTATCTTGTTAGCTTGTTAAATGAACAAACAATTCATTATAGAGTTTATAGAGATGATGATTATAGCTATCAAGCTATTTATGTTTTGCAAATTACATTGAAGAAGAATGATCAATTAACGGATTTAACAAGTCAACTGCATGCTGCATTTCCAGAACCAACAATATTATTGATGGAACATATGGATAAAAAATGGATTGGTGTAGCTCTAAAAAGAATTAGTAAAATTGATCAAACGAAAACGGTATTGGAAGATAATGTTGTACAAGAGATAAGTACAGATTCATTGAATTATTTGAATCTAAGTCAAATAACAGCATCAAATTTAAAAGACTACTACACAAAAATCGTACAGATAGTCTATAAGATTGGAATATTGAATTTGATTAAGGTATATCCAACGGCTGATCTTGATTACAAATCAATTATCAAGGAATACCAGGGTATACAAGCAAACATAAACAACTTAAAAGAACAGTATAAAAGAGCTTCAATGAAGTTAGAGAAGATGGATATTGATGATCAGATATATGATGAAGAAATGAAACAAAAACAACTTATAAATAAATTAAAAGGGAGATTTTAAATGGAAAGTATAGTAACTAAACCTATGAAAGTTGACTTTCATATACACTCCGTTTATTCAAAATATAAGGATGAATTTTCAATAGTTCAAAATGGAGATAAGAAGCACATAAATGTTTTATTAAATAAATTAGAAGATAATAATATTAACATGTGCGCTATAACTGATCATGATTATTTTTCACATGAGTTATATGAAAAATTAAAATCTTATGAGAATAAGCATGGTGATTTATTGAAAGTATTTCCGGGAGTAGAGTTTTCGGTTGGTTTAAAAGCAGATGATAATACGGTAAAACCAGTACATGTTATTTGTATCTTTGATGATAGTGAGGAAAATAAGGAAAAAATTAGTTTGATTCAAGAGAAGATTCCTTTTGCAAATAATCAAATTGTTTATGATGTGCCTGGGCAAAAATATTTTTCTGAAGAGAAGTTTATTAATATTTTAAGAGAAATTGATTTGAATGTTATTGCTATTGCACATCAGAAGCAAAGTGTGAGTAGCAAGTCGGCAAAAAATAGTAAAAACGATGTGAGTTCACTAGGCGAAGAAAAATTTAATGAATTAATTGCATGTGAATATTTTGAATCATTTGAGTTTAAGAATATGAAAAATGGCATGTTTAATATAAATTTTGCATTAAAAAATAATGAGAATTATGATCAAATTCGATTTATAACAGGTTCAGATTGTCATGATTGGAATGTATATCCCAAACATGATTCAAAAGAGAACTCGAACCTTGAATTTTGTTTTACATATCTAAAATGTTTACCTACTTTTAGAGGTTTGGCTATGGCATTTAGCGATATGAGGAGAATTTCAACTAATAATAATCTTTTTACGCCAAGGTCTAAGAGTTTAGATAGCATTCAAATAGCTATTGATAATAATAATTATGACATTAAATTATCACCTGGTATCAATGTGATTATAGGTGACAACTCTATAGGTAAATCATTGTTGTTACATAAAATAACAAATTATGAATATTTAGAAGATAAAAAGATTAAAGATGGTTATGAAAATTATTTAAAAGATAATAAAATCAAGGTCAATACAAAATTAGATAAAAGTAATATACATACTTTTGATTACCAGGGATGTATAAGAGAAAAATTTTCAAAAGATAAACAAGATAATAGTAAATTCTTAAAAGAAAAATTTCCTGAAGATCTTAACAAAGAAACCCATAAAATGAAAATAATGACAGTTTTTAATGATTTATTTGAATGCTTAGAGAATAAATTCAATTATGATGATAAATACAGGGAATTAATCTCTTTAACTATGGTAGATGAAGAAGTTGTATCCAAAAATTTAAGTGCTAAAAAGATCAGTGTAAATAAAACAGCAATAAGAAAAACCGCAAAATTAAAAAACTATTATGATGCTATTATTGCAAAAATAGATGAAAATTATAGCTTAATTGAAGATGATCTAGAGAAGAAAACAATAGATGAATTTAAGGCTAAATTATTCGAATTTTCTGAAAAATATGATTTCTTAAATAAGAAAGCCACAAAAGTGTATAATGTTAAAACCAATATGAATAATGGGCTTACCAATTATACTAAACAGATTGCTAGTTGGAAAAATGAACTAGAAACAAAAAAAAGTAAATTTGATACAGAAGATTGTATTACTTTAAGCTGTACCATATCGGATCTAGTAAATTTACGATTGAATCAAAAATCTGTTAGTTTCAAAAAAATCAATGAAAAGATTGAGCCCTCAGTCTTATCTTTTGGTGAATATTTATTTATAAAAAAATTTAAGAATTGCACTTCTATAAATGAAGCATATATTAAAAATGTACTTAATCGAGTATTTAAAGATAATGCAAAATTTGATATAGAACAAATCACAGAAGATGAATTAAAGAGTATGATTAGAAATTATGGTGATTCGAATGCTGCGCCTTTAGATGTTTTGAAAATTAAAATTGATAATGTTATTGATGAAGATTTGGAATCCGTACCTTCTATTACACTTCATGGTAATAATGTTTATAGTAAATTATCTAGTGGTATGAATTCATCTATCTATTTTGATATCTTATCTACAGATCAAAGAGAAGGTATATATATCGTGGATCAACCTGAAGATGATATTTCACAGAATAGTATAAAATCTAATGTTCTCAATAATTTTAAAACAATGTCATATGGCAGGCAAATTATAATGATTACACATAATCCACAATTTGTTGTAAATCTTGATGCAGATAATGTTATCTGCATAATTAAAGATGAAAATGATGATATTTGTGTGAAATCTGGTGCTCTGGAGTATGTCAATAAAGCTGATAATATAGATATATTGGACACAGTAGCAAAAAGCCTAGACGGTGGAATTGAATCAATTCAGAAAAGGTGGAAACGTTATGAAAAAAACTTTAGTTTTAACAAAAGATGATAAAGTTTATAAGTTGACTTTAAAAGGTAGCGAATCTTCTGTTGTGTATATAAGAAAAAATATAATTAATGGAGAAGATATTTACAATGCTTTTTATAAGGATACAAAAAATAGTTGCGATACTGATATAGAAACAGCTTTATCAGAACAAAGTGATAGAATTATTAAAGATCAATTAGAACAGTTATTTAAATCAATTGATAATGAAATAAATAAAAACTGTTTTAGTGATAAGGAGAAAAAATAAAGACATGAATAGAATTGATGGATTAAGTTTAAACTTAGAAAGAAATAATATAGAAAAAATTAAAGAATTATTTCCTGAAGCAGTAGAAGAAGGAAAAATCAATTTTGATATGCTACGTGCTATGCTTGGAGATGAAGTAGATGATTCAAAAGAAAAGTATCAATTTACTTGGAATGGTAAAGCTAAATCAATTAAATTAGCTCAAACACCTTCATCTGCAACATTAAGACCATGTAAAGAAAAATCAAAAAATTGGGATACAACAGAAAACCTTTATATTGAAGGTGACAATTTAGAAGTTTTAAAACAGCTTCAAAAAACTTATTATGGAAAAATAAAAATGATTTATATTGATCCACCTTATAACACAGGTAATGATTTTGTATATCATGATGATTTTAAAAATAGCATTGAAAATTATAAAGAACAGACTAATCAAACAATATCTTCTAATCCTGAAAGTAATGGTAGATTTCATACTGATTGGCTAAATATGATGTATCCAAGATTGATTTTAGCTAAAAATTTATTGAATGAAAAAGGAATTATTTTTATAAGTATCGATGATAATGAATATTCTAAGTTAAAACAAGTTTGTGATGAAATTTTTGGAGAAACGAATCACATAAGTACTTTTATATGGAATACAGATGGACATACAGATAACCAATTTTTAATTAAGATAAATCATGAATATATCTTGTGTTATGCAAAAAATATTAAAAATGTTGAGGTTGGTTATGTAATTGATCCTAATACTCGAAAAGAAAGTAATCTTTGGAAGGGGTTTGCAGAAAATTCGATTACAAAGAATGGAGAAAAAAATCCTCCTATTAAAATCTTATTAAAAAAAGGCTTTCCTTGTAAAGTAAATGAAATGTATATGGATTCAAATAATCCCGGCGATAGTTTTTGGAAGGATGTAAAAAAAGCTGGTTACATATCAAGACAGACTACTGAAAAATATAATGTACAATATCCAATTCGTTTAAACAATTTAAATGTAAAAGATGGAAAATTGGTTAATGATGTGGAAGTTTTCTCAGGATGGGCTAATTCAAATAAATTAAAAAAATTCATGGAGAATAAATTTGAACCGTTAAAAGAGGATGATGGTGATGTTTCTTTCTATTTAAGTGATAAAGGAGTTATATATTATTTAAAAAAGAGAACGAAAGCTCGTAATATTGTTTCAGTTTTAAGAAATTTTAGTACTACAGAACAAATGAGATCAGAATTGGAAAAAAATAATGTTTATTTTTCATATCCGAAACCAAGAAATTTGATTGAATATCTAATAAAAGTTGCTGATGTAACTGATAATGATATCATCCTTGATTTCTTTTCTGGATCTGCTTCTACAGCTGATGCCGTAATGCATTTAAATTTAAATGATGGTAATAAAAGAAATTTTATCATGGTTCAATTACCAGAGATATGTGATGAGAAATCTGATGCATATAAGGCTGGATACAAGAATATTTGTGAAATAGGTGAAGTACGTATTCGTCGTGCTGGTGAACAAATTAAAGCTGAATGGGAGAAAGAACATCCATCTGATGGATTGTTTGGGTCAGATGAAGAGTTTACAACAGATATTGGATTTAAGGTGTTTAAATTGGATTCAACAAATGTTAATGAGTGGGATTCTAATATGAAGCTTGATGAAAAAGAGCTTGCTCTGCGTTTAGGTGAAGTATTTAAGGAAGGTAGAAGTAAGGAAGATATTCTTTATGAAATCATGCTTAAGTATGGTGTGTTTGATAAACAGGTTGAAGAAATAGATGTGAATGGTAAAACAATGTATCGTGTTGGAAAGCGCTATATGATTGTTTGTTTAGAAGATTGCATTACTTCAGAGGATGTGAAAGGTATTGGTGAATTATCTCCTAGAACAGTTATCTTTAATGAAGCTGGATTCAATAGTGATAATGATAAAATCAATGCTGTATATAATCTTGAAAAAGCTGGAGTAGAAGATGTTAAGTGTATATAGGAGTAGATTGAATGGAAAAAATTAGTGATTGTAGTTTAAACCTTGTAAGAAAGAATGTTGAAAAGTTAAAAAATTTATTTCCGGAAGCTGTCCAAGAAGGTGTGGTTAATTATGACATTCTTAAATCTCTTTTAGGCTATGAAATTTTCGGGGGGGGGGCAAGAACGTTACCAATTTACATGGAATGGTAAATACCAATCTATAAAGAATGCTCAAACACCTTCTTCAGCTACTTTAAGACCTTGTAAGACAAAATCAAAAAATTGGAATGATACAGAAAATTTATATATTGAAGGTGATAACCTAGAAGTTTTAAAGCAACTTCAAAAAACGTATTATGGCAGAATAAAAATGATTTATATTGATCCTCCATATAATACAGGAAATGATTTTGTTTATAACGATAATTTTTTATGTGGGATTGATAATTATAAAGTACAAACAAATCAAGAATTAAAATCGAATCCAGAAACAAACGGAAGGTTTCACACAGATTGGTTAAATATGATGTATCCAAGATTGATATTAGCAAAAAATTTATTAAGAGAAGATGGAGTCATATTTATAAGTATTGATGATAATGAGTTTGATAATCTAAAAAAGATTACGGACGAAATTTTTGGAGAAAATAATTATCTAGGAACCTTTGTCATTAATTCCACGCCAAATGCTAGAGATTATGGGCATATTGGAAAAATGCATGAATTTTGTCTCTTTTATGGAAAAAATAGCATATCAACAATTACAAATATGTTACCGGATGAAGGCAAAACTTATAAATATTCTGATGATACAAGTGGCTTTAATATCCATCCACTTTATAACAGTAACGAAGCATTTACAGATAAAAATCGTCCAAATTTATATTATCCTTTTTATGTTTATTTAGATAAACCAATCTCAAAGGAATTTTATGAAATAGGTTTGGAAAAAAGAGAGAATAGTATTGAAGTATATCCGCCAAAATCTTTGAAAAATAATGTTCAATTTGTTTGGCGTTGGGGAAAAGAAAAAGCACAAGCTTATATGAATAAAGAAATTGTTGGATATAAATTAGGCGATGAATATCGAATTGTACAAAAAATGAGGCACGATAAGAAAATAATACGTAGCTTATTATTGGATAAAAAATATTCAAGTAGAAGGGGTACTGCTGAAGTTGAAAAAATTCTTGGAGAAAAAATATTTTCATTTCCTAAGCCAATGGAGTTGTTGTATGATTTCATAAAAATCGGAACGAATGAAAACGATATTATTCTAGATTTCTTTTCAGGGTCGGCTACCACTGCTCATGCAACTATGCAAATCAATTATGAGGATAATTTAAAAAGAAAATATATTATGGTACAACTTCCTGAATTAGTTAGCAATGCCAAGTATAATACTATTTGCGATATAGGAGAAGAACGTATTCGTCGTGCTGGTGAACAGATTAAAGCTGAATGGGAGAAAGAACATCCATCTGATGGATTGTTTGGATCTGATCAAGAGTTTACAACAGATATTGGATTTAAGGTGTTTAAATTGGATTCAACAAATGTTAATGAGTGGGATTCTAATATGAAGCTTGATGAAAAAGAGCTTGCTCTGCGTTTAGGTGAAGTATTTAAGGAAGGTAGAAGTAAGGAAGATATTCTTTATGAAATCATGCTTAAGTATGGTGTGTTTGATAAACAGGTTGAAGAAATAAATGTGAATGGTAAAACAATGTATCGTGTTGGTAAGCGTTACATGATCGTTTGTTTAGATAATCAGATAACTTCTGAGGATGTAAAAGCTATTGGTGAATTATCTCCGAAAACAGTTATCTTTAATGAAGCTGGATTTAGGGATGATAATGAAAAAATAAATGCTACTTATAATTTAAAACAATGTGGTGTAGAAGATATTAAATGTATTTAGAGAAAGGAGTTGGTCGGATGAAATTAAAGTTTGTTGATCAACCATATCAAACAGATGCAGTGAATGCGATATGTGATATTTTTGATGGTTGTGAAGTTAAAGATTCATTATTTACTATTGAAGTAGATAATCACAATAAATTAAATTTTGATACAGAGGGTGTAGACTATTTTATTGGGCATTCAAACAAGTTGTCTATTGATGATTTTACTATGCTTGATAATGTACAAAATATCCAGGAGCGCAATGATATTCAAATGGCAAAGGATCTTCAGAAGAGAAACTTTACGATTGAAATGGAAACGGGTACTGGTAAAACGTATGTTTATACGAAAACAATTTTAGAACTTAATAAGCGTTATGGATTTACTAAGTTTATTATTGTAGTTCCTAGTATTGCAATTAAGGAAGGTGTAAACAGTTCTTTAAATGCGACAAAAGAGCATTTTATGGAAAAGTATGACAATGTTGTTTATAACTACTTTGTCTATGATTCAAATCATTTGGAAAGAATTAGAGAGTTTGCGACGAGCACAAATATTGAAATCATGATTATTAATATTGATGCGTTTAGAAAGAGCTTTACAGATCCTTCTAAGGAAACAAAGGCAAACTTGATTCATAGAACGAGTGATAAATTAAATGGAAATAAACCAATTGATTTGATTGCTGGGACAAATCCAATTGTAATTATTGATGAACCACAGTCTGTAGATGGTACTAAAAAATCTAAGGAAGCCATTGCTTCATTGAATCCTTTATGTACGTTGCGTTATTCAGCTACACATAAGGAAATGTATGATTTAATGTATCGTTTAACTCCAGTTGATGCATATCAAGAGAATCTTGTTAAGCATATTGAGGTGGCTTCTATTACAAGTAATGAAGCTAGCACGAAGCCTTATGTTAGATTGGTAAGTGTATCTTTAAAAAAAGTATTTACTTGTCGTTTAGAAATTTATATCAATAATAAGAAAACGGGTGTAATAGACAAGAAAACTATTACAGCCAAAACAAGAGATGATTTGTGGGAATTATCAAATGAAGTTGATTATTACAAGGATAATGGCTTTATTATTGATAATATTTCATGTAATCCAGGCGATGAATATGTTGATTTCTCAAATGGCGAAAGACTTTATGTTGGAGAAATTATCGGTAATGTAGATGATACTGCTTTAAAGCGTGCTCAGATTCGTCAAACAATTGAAATGCATTTAAATAAAGAAACATCATATGTTAAACAAGGTATAAAAGTACTAAGTTTATTCTTTATTGATGAAGTTAGTAAGTACCGTGACTATTCTAGAGATGATGAAAAAGGGGATTATCAACGTTGGTTCGAGGAAGAATATATAAAATTAATTAATCTTCCTAAATATAAAAAATTGCGTGAAGAGTATGGTGATTATATTTCTTTAGATCCTACGGAAGTGCATGATGGCTATTTTGCGCAAGATGGTAAGGGAAGAGTTAAAAACTCTAGTGGAACAACAAATGATGATGAGACTACTTATCAATTGATTATGAAAGATAAAGAACGTTTATTATCTTTTGATGAACCTATTCGTTTTATTTTCTCTCACTCAGCATTAAAAGAAGGTTGGGATAACCCAAATGTATTCCAGGTTTGTACATTAGTAGAAACAAAAGACACAATGACAAAACGTCAGAAGATTGGCCGTGGTTTGCGTATTTGTGTAAATCAGAATGGTGAGCGTGTATTAGATTCTAAGTTTAATACTTTAAGTGTTATTGCGAATGAATCTTACAAAGACTTTGCGAGCACGCTTCAAAAAGAACTTGAAAATGATAACTTTAAATTTGGTGTTATTGAGCCAATTAGTTTTACTGGTATTGCCGTAAAACAATATGATGGTACGTTGATAGAATTGTCGCAGAAACAGTCTGAAGAAATTTATAATTACTTAGTAAAGAACGAGTATATGACTTCTAAGGGTAAAATAACAAATAAATATCATCAAGATAAGCATAATGATAAGTTTATGTTACCGGAACAATATGAATCATTTACTTCAAAAGTAATGAAGCGTATTGATAATCTTTCTAGAGAAATTGAAATTAAGGATGCTTCTACTAAAATACCTGTTAAATTAAATAAAGAGGTTCAATTATCTCCTGAATTTGTATCTTTATGGAATAAGATCAAACAAAAGACTGTTTATACAATCAATATGGATATGGATAAATTTAAAAAGGAAGCTGTTGAGCAAATTCAAAATATGCCGCATATTCGTCCAGACAAGATTGATGCTCAAATCACAAATTTAGACATCACAAAACAAGGTGTAAAGGATGTTGGTCATCAAGTAAGAGAACTAGGTGCAGTATATGAATTTGATACAATGACATATCCTGATTTTATTCGTAGACTACAAGATTCAACAGACTTATTAAGAAAGACAATTATTGAAATTGTATCTAAGTCAGGTAGATTAAAAGAATTCTATGAAAATCCAGAAGAATGGATCAAACAAGTATCAAAAATCTTGTTGTCAGTTAAGAAAGAAAATTTAACTGAAGGTATCAAATACGAAAAGGTTGACGATTACTATGAACAAGATTTTATATTCAATGATGAAGAATTGTATGGATACAAAGATCGAAATGTATTAGATGTTTCTTCTGATAAAAATATATATGACCATGTGATCTATGATTCGGAAATTGAACGTGAATTTGCGATAGATGCAGAAAATGATGATGATGTACTTCTATATGCAAAATTACCAAGTCGATTTAAGATTGATACACCAATCGGAAATTATAATCCGGATTGGGCGGTCGTATTAAATACGTTTGAAGGAGAAAAATTGTATTTTGTAGCTGAAACTAAGGGTACAGAAAATATTAATGATCTTAAGGGGTCTGAGAAGAAAAAGATTCTTTGTGGTAGAAAACATTTTGAAGTGATTGATACTGGAATCAAATATGAAGTTGTTAAGGAATTAAAATCGTTAAAAGACAGGAGCTGAGTTGTATGTGCTTTACAATCAATTCGTTAAATGAATATGTCAAAAAAATAATTGAATTAGACGAAAACTGCATAAGAGATCCCAAACAAAATGAAATTTTGTTATTTCGTGGCCAAGAAAATAAAGATTTTGATATTTTGCCTAACATAGCAAGAAATAGAAAATCCTCCGTTAATATTTCTATTTTGGATGAAGAGCGCAATTTAATTGAGTTAGCTAAACATACACGTCCTGATGTCTTTAAGAAAGATATGGAACCAATTGAATTATTGGCGTTACTACAACATTACGGTATTCCAACTCGCTTATTAGATGTTACAGAAAATGCATTAGTTGCCCTGTATTTTGCGTGCAAATCCTTAAGTGATACAGATGCGGAGATCGTTATTTTTAAATGTAATGACAGGGATATTGCAAATTATCCTATAATCAATGCCATTGCAGATAGTTACAGATTTTCTAAAGGAACATTTCATTCTTTAATTTTTTTCTTTGATGATGTGATTGACCAACCTTATTTTTTGGAACAACGTAGGTCGGTAAAAGATTTATCAAAAGAAGAAAAAGAAAATTGGATTTGTGAGTGCTGTAAAGATCCTATTTTTATACATGCTCCAATTTACACGCAAAGACAGTCTGCACAACAAGGCAGATATATTTTGTTCCCTAATAAAATTGAAGAATCCGAGGGTGATGTACATTTTTCAAAAACTATTGAACCTATCGATAAACATGATTCTTCAATTTCTGAAAGAATAATTATTCCAAAGTCTTTAAAAAAAGATTTAATCAATCAACTTACATTATTTGGTGTAAGTGAAGCAACTTTATTTAATGACAGTATTGATGCTATTTGTAAAAATATAAAAGAGGTATGTTTTGCAAAAGTCACTGGAGAAAACTATTGATACTGTTTATAGTTGAAGAAGGTGATAGTAATTGAAACAGTTTAATGTTGGAGATACAGTGTATTTTATTAGTTCATCTGTTTTTGTTAGAAGAGCTACGGTAATACGTGCTGCAGCTGGCTTTGTTACTATTAAGTTTGATACAAATAATGGTAATGATGGACCTTCTGGTATACGAGTGCGTGAATCAAAAGTGTATCATACAGAAAAAGAAGCGAATGATGTTGTCCAGGTCAATAAAAGTAGACAGCAAAACAGTCGGAAACTATAATAAGTATTGTTGTTCATCTTCTTAACAAATATGGATAGTTGGCTATTCTATATAATATGGAATAGCTTTTTTGCTTTTAAATGATATTGTTGAGATATGAAAACTTATAGTTCTTATGTTAAATTTTATGTAGCCTAATGGCTATTGATATTCCGGAGATTTATGATTGTTTTAATGGACAGTATTATGATGTGAATGGATTTGATGTTGAACCAATGGACAGCTACAAATAAAATATTTCGTCCAGATTCACAAATTGTTTCTCATTACTTAGGTACGTTTAAATCCAGAATTGTAATAAAATTAATAGTAGATTTTAATTGTATAAAAAATTTATGTTTCATGGGAATGAAAGTAGAAATAACTCAATTATCTATTACAAAAAATATTCAAATGAAAATATCTAAAAATCAGATTTAATTTCGGTACCATCATAAATTGGCTGATAGTCAATATTCATAATGAAAATCTGTCTTTTTATTTTGTTAGGTAAAGCAATAAATACTGGTATGTTTTGCTTTCTGCAATTTTAGTTAACTCTTTTTTATAAATTTCAGGAACATTATATCCGATAATCAAATGTTTAATTTCATCTTGTTTAAAATAAAGGTATTGATCTTGTTGAACGATTCGATATTCCAATTCATTTTCCCAACATTTTAATTTTTTGTAAAATGTATCTATTATTTTGTCTTCCAATAAAGGATCATTTGCCCAACAAGTGGTATTTCCGTCATCTTCATTAAAATAATTAATTTTTCTTTTGCGTTTAAAGAACAATTTGTATTAAATCCAATACATACACCACAATAATTATTTGCATATAATGCCCACATTAGATGTGATTTCGCATCAATTGTTAATGATAATACTCTATACTTTTCAAAGCGTTCATATGTATGAGGTGGTATAAACCCGTTGTTTGCCAATAAAGATGCTCCAGCAACGCCATCTCCATATATTGTAAGGTGTGATGCCTCAAATGGATCATTTAAGTTTTCAAGACTTGCGCAATATAATTGGTGTTCTTGGATTATGTCTAATATATATTTTATTTTTTAGTATCAAATTGTATATCAACATTATTTTCTTCTTCTTTAGATAAAACAATAGGTTTATATTTATAAACACTTTCCGGAATCATAAAATCCTCCATATATGATCATTTTGTAAATTATTTAAGTAGTAAAACAAATTTCTGTACTATTTGATTATAAAATTATAAGTTATTTTTTGATATCTATTCTACTGATTAGTGGCAATTTTTTTGCATATTAGAAAAACCAATTCTTAGGGATTGAATTGGTTAATTGTGTTGTTATTCTGGAATAATGTCAATTATATCTAGGTTGTCATAAGAATGCTTTGAATTAGGGTTGCTTAATAAAGTATCTTGTAAAGATTTCTTTAATTTGTCACAACAAGGTTTAAATGAAAGATAAGTGATTCCACAACCTACAACTCCACCGACTACTGGAATTGCTTTTTTAAAGAATCCCGCAAAAATCTCTCTTGTCATTCTTACCGCAAACCATTTAGATATTTTCTTTACCATTGGATAGAATGTACCTTTAGTAAGTGCTTTTGATAATAACTTCTTTTCTACACCTCTACCTAGTGCAGTAGATAACATTTTAAGGGTTGAAGTTGCGCCCTTTACTCCATACATGACTCCTAAGCATAGTGTAATAAGGTTCATTGTTTCATCATCAATATTTGTACCATTTTCAATATTAATTTCTGGAAATCCATATAAATATAATAATTTTTGAATGGCTCTTAACATGTAACCATAGTATTGTGCTATATCTGCAGGTAAAGTAGCAGCCATTGCTACTCCTCCCGGTACTCCTAAAGCTAATGAAATTCCACTAACACAATTCCTTTCGTATTCGATAACTTGATTTGCAATTACATCAATTTCACTCACAGGAATACCAGCATGTGCTGGATTGTATAGAATTGCATCTTGAATAACATGTTTTGGATAATTTTTCATGAATTGTTTTTCTAGAAATTTTGTTCTATCAATATGAACACCTGGTGTCTTTAGTCCTATAATAATGATGTCTTCAACATCTATTTTACCATTTTGATTCACATCAAGCGCTTCCATTATTTTATCTTTAGATTCTAATGCTACATCTTTAGTTTTTGAACCGACTTTAACGATGCCATGTCCAACTTTTACTAGACTATCTTTAACATTTTGATTACTCATAGAACCCTCTCATTTAATGCTTATAACTTAACTTGATTTTACCACAATTTATTGAACAAGTTATGAAATAGTATAGTCTATATGAAGGTTATTATAAATAATAAATATCAATTAGTTTATGTCTATCTATTAAGCAGGCATGGCGGTATAATGGTTATAAAGGTATAAATAGATTTTGAAAAATAATAAAATGAACATTCGATTTTAGAGGAGAAATAATATAATGAATTGTCCGGTGCATGGGAATAAATTAAAAGAAATCAAGATTAAATTACCAAATCCCAAAAAATATGGAAAATATGGACTTATTAGTGCATTTTGTTGTTATGAATGTAGGAAGGCATATGTCGATATTAAGGGGATTGAAGAAGAGAAATTAGGAAAAACGATTTCCGGATATACAGTTGTTAATATAAATAGATGTCGTGATATGCCTGAAATGATTTATGCTTTAAATAGCAAAAGCTACAAATCATTACCTACTACTTGTAAAAAAATTAATCAATTTGTAAAGAATGGTAAGCAATATAATCTTTCTATTAAATATGATCCTCATAAAGATATATATTTTATAAATGAAAACGTATTATTTAGTAATTTAGACACTATTAAAAAATTAGAATTAAATATTGCTATAAAAGATGATGAAATTATAGATTATAAAAACTTAATGCCCAATGAAATATATATCATGAATAAAATTGAATTGGAAGAGTTATCAAGGACTAAGAAAATTGTAAATATACCAAAAGTTTTAGGTAAAGACATAAAAATGCATCATATTCCATTGAAATATGATGTGAAAAAAGATATCTACTTTATTGAAAATGAAGCATATGTGCATTATAGATCTGTAATAGATAAATTAAGTGTAAAATGTTCTAAATTGAAACTTTGTGAATTGATTGATATGTCCCAATATGCAATGCTTCCAAAGAAAATTTATGTTTTAGAGGATAAAAAATTGTCGAATTTATCACGAAAAATGAAGTTAGTTGATATTGATAAATTTACAATGAATTTTAAAGGTAATAATGTATTCATTTGGATCCCAATGAAACGCGAACAAAAAACAGGGAAATACTATATAAATCGTAAAAATTATGATTCTTTAAGAGCAGAATTAAAAATAAAGTGTAATCTGAAGGTAAGATTGTTAAAGAAACAAGATGTTTCTGAACTGTCTATAAGCGCAATTGAATCGGATTTATTACCTGATGAAGTAGTAGTAACAGATAAAGATAATTGTCCAAAGTGTCGCTGCAACATGACTGTAAAAACGCATTTTTTAAATGATTCTAAAGAAGCAGTGAATTTAAGGTTATATTATTGTAACAAATGTGGCGGCTACTATATACATTTAATAGATTTTAATAATTATAAGGATTTATATGAGCGTTATATTAAAAATATTACTGGTGTAACCGAGAAGGATGAAAAAGTATTTAATGAAGATTTATATATAAATAAAACTGTATGGAATTTAACTTATGGGCATGGAGTATTTGTTAAGATCCAAGGTTCTACTTTATTTGTTGATTTTGGAGGTAATCTTCATTCATTCCGCTTTCCTGAATGCTTTAAATCAGCTACAGTAAAGTTAAGCGATAAAAGTTTACAAGATTCAATGATGAGGTTTATTAATACAAATGATAGTGGTACTAAAATAAGTCATGTCGTAAAGAACAATAATGACATCGTTAATATAAAAAATGTAAAGGTTAAAAATACAAATACCACAGATGTTAGAAGGATACCAGGTCTTGTTTATCAGCTTCAATTAATTGGATCAAGTAACAATCATGCGACAAAGACTCATCCGGTAAAGGATGTTGTGGTTAAACTAGCTTATAAGAGTCCTAAATCTAAAACGTTTGATATTGTGAGTATTCCAATGCATTATTGTAGTCGGTGTGATAAATATTTTGATATGAAACAATCGTTTTTACAGACATTACAGAAATACAACTTAGATATTAATTATTTTGCAGCTAGTTTTGAAAGTGAAACAGGACATCCAATTGTATTTAAACAGATGGATTTAAGAGAGTTTTCTAAACTAAAATTGTTTGGTTATAGTGTAGGAGCAAATGGATTAAGTACAGGTGCAAGACATGAATTATTGGATTTTATTTTAAAGAATCATTTGATGACGGCTTCAGAAATAAAATCACAACTACAATTTAACATTCGATTTATTGGAAAGAAAGCTCACATGGATGATGCGGTTGGTGATTGGGAAATGGATATAGATTACATTAATGAATATATTCGTACTGGTAAGATTCATTGGAAGTATTAATAATAAGGAGAACTAGGATATGAAACCCAAAGAGTTTGTAGAATCAACATGGCTAGACTATAGTGATGTGACAAGTGACTGTGTTTTGATGGATTTAAATGCTTATATAAAATTTCAGTTCTTGAATCATATAACTAGGGAAGCTATGGCTGAGAAGTTATATGATCATTTCATGATGGTTGAACTAATGAATACGTGTGATTTTAATAAGCTGATCAAAAGTTATTTTAAATGTTTGAATGAGATTTTAGAATCACAGATTGAAACATCGAAACAGAAGACGCGTGCACAGAAGTATTATGAAAAGGCGGTTTCTATTAGTAAATCTAAAGAAGTGAATTTTCAGGATTTGATGGATTATACGCGTATTATGATGTGTTTATATATGGCGGTTACTAAAAATCAATCGAAGTTGATCTCTGACTTTGATTTGTCTAAGGGATGTTTGGATATGGATACCATTCTTACTTTTGTTCGCAGAGAAACCGTTCCAGCACTAGGAATTAATAAGCGTAAGCCTCGTTTTGATTTCCATAATCCATATAGTATGGATTCTTGTATCTTATTGATTTTGACATTGCTTTTATACAAATTAAAGGATGGAGAATAGGTATGGATGAAATTGAGGTAATACAAACAATAGAGGAATTGCGTAAATTCTTGAATGATAAGAATTTTATGGAGATCGTAGTTCGTCAAAAGAATAAGCGTTTTAAGAAGTTCTATAAAGTGGCTTTAGATAATATTTTTAAAGAAGCTGAACAACAGGTAGCTGCAAAAGAAGTTTTAAAGGCGGTTCAAAAGAATTCTGAGCTATTAAATCAGAATATGAAGATGATGAAGAATTTGGCTAAGATTCAAAATATAGGATTGATTTTGGATGGTGTGAATTTGGTTTCGAATTGGGCTACTTTTGCGATTCTATATGAGAAGTTAAATTCCATGGAAGAAGAGATTGTTGGTGCGATTGAAAAGGTTCAAAAGACTTTAAATAAAGGGACTGAACTTCATATTAAAGCTGAATACAATAAGGTGATTAGTGATTATCAGGATATGTTGGATTGTCGTAAGAAACAAAAGCCTTATAGTGAAGAGCAAATGCGTAAGTTAGTGGATTCATTATATGTTGTATTGGATATGATGATTGATTCTTTAAAATCGGATTTGATTGATAATAAGGACAATATGATTCTTACTGTATTTATGATGCTTTCGATGTATACAGCATCATTGCGTTTCTTTGATGAACAATATTATTTTAATTATAAAGACATTTTGAGTGGTGATGAAGTATGGCATACGTCTCACAATAAATGGATGAGTTTATATGATACTCTAACTCAATCGTGGTTTATTAACTTGTTGCAAGATCATGGCGTTTTTGATTTAGGTTTAAATACGGATGAAATGGATACGTATTATAAAGAGTTTTTAGAGCAGGTCCAAGATCAAAAACAAGAAGTGATTGATAATCAAGAAATTATTTTAACACTTCAAGATACATCCTTATTGAATGTATTTCATGAAAAGACGAATGAAGAAATTCACAATGAATTGGAAAAAGAAATTTCTGAGATGTTTAATGGTATTGAGGGTGAGGATGCATCGAAATTATATGATTCGTTGCATAATCAAATTCAATATGCATAAAGAAGGTTGTAATTATGGATATAGATGTAAAACAGGCATTGGCTAAATTATTATTAGCATGTTCAAAAGAGCAGGAATTGATTGATAAAGATGGTGGTCATTTAAATGTAAAGCAGGTTATTTTAAACAATATTGCTGGGTTTATTGAAATCATATCTTTGGATCATGCAGATCTTCGTATGGATTACTTTAATAAAGTGTTTCTTGGTTCACAAGATAATTTGAATGACGTTATTTCAATTCATTCTTGGTTTTCTGATTTTGAAACATTAAATGTAATGCCTATTGTAAAAGCTTTGTATGCCCAATTTGCGTATGAACTGGGTCGTTATTATTTGTTTAATAAGAATGATAAGAAAGATATTGTAAAAGATCATTTTATTCAATACATTAAACTATTGGATATTAAACAAGAAGAGAAACCTTTAGCTGTTGATAAAGTCAAAGAAGAAGTGGTTCAGGATGAAATTGAGGTGGAGTCTGAAGAATCTTTAGAAGATCTTCAAAAACAACTGGATTCGATGATTGGATTGGATGGAGTAAAGCAACAGGTACATTCAATCATTAATGAGTTGAAAATAGATTCACTTCGTAAGAGCAAAGGATTGAAAGTTTCTAATACTTCTAAACACCTAGTATTTAAGGGAAACCCTGGTACTGGAAAGACAACGATAGCGCGATTATTATCTAAAATCTATAAGGTACTTGGAATCTTAGAAAAGGGTCAATTGGTTGAAGTGGATCGTAGTGAGATTGTTGCTGGATATGTTGGGCAAACAGCATTAAAAACGAAGGAAAAGATTGATGAAGCTATGGGCGGCATTCTCTTTATTGATGAAGCGTATACTTTGGCTAAGGGTGAGAATGATTTTGGTCAGGAAGCTATTGATACTTTATTAAAAGCGATGGAAGATCATCGTGATGAATTTATTGTGATTGTTGCTGGTTATGATGGGCCAATGGAATCTTTCTTACAATCAAATCCGGGCTTAAAATCTAGATTTAATGAATATATTCATTTTGATGATTATTCTAAAGAAGAATTATTTATGATTTTTGGATTGTTGTGTGAACAAAATGATTTTAGGATGGATATTGAAGCACAAGATACATTAAAGTCATATTTAAATGATTTATGTAATCATAAGCCAGATAATTTTGCGAATGGTCGAGAAATACGTAACTTGTTTGATAAGAGTAAAAAGGCCCATTCGAATCGTTTGGCTAGTTTAAATAAAATATCCGATAAGGATTTAATTACATTTAAAAAAGATGATGTATTAAAAGCAATCGAAGAAATGAAATCTGTATAAAAAAACTAACTCCACAAGCATTGGCATCTCGATTAACATCTTACTGGCACAGCCAGCCCAGCTTTATCCATCACAAGTAAGTTTCTGTATTTGTGATACTATATATTTTTAAAAAAATCTATAAATAGAAAAGAGATGATACTATGTTAGGAGCTATTATTGGTGATATTGTAGGTTCAGTTTATGAATTTTCGAATATCAAGAAAAAAGAATTTGAATTGTTTAAACCAGATTGTCGATTTACGGATGATACAGTTATGACGTGTGCTGTGGCAGATGCGATTATGAATGGTGGAAGTGAAAAAGACTTTATTTTATCTATGAAAAAGTATGGTCGTATGTACCCTCATGCTGGATATGGTGGTCGTTTTCGTGTATGGTTAAGGAGTATGGATACTGAGCCATATAATAGTTTTGGCAATGGTTCGGCCATGCGTGTATCTCCTTGTGCTTGGGTAATGGATTGTGGTTTTTGTGCAAGAACAGGTATGTGGCCTAATCGTGACTTAGCAAGATTATCGGCTAGTGTAACACATAATCATCCAGAAGGTATTAAGGGTGCATTGGCGGTATGTGATGCGATCTTTATGGCAAGATTTTATTTTGGTGGATGGAATATTGAATATTCAAATCCAATTGATTCAGATCCGGATGAGTGTAAAAGAAGAATCAAAGAGCACATTGAAAATGAGTATGGTTATGATTTATCAATGTCTTTAGATGAAATTCGTAAGAATTATGAGTTTGATGAAACTTGTCAAGGCAGTGTTCCACAGGCCATTATTGCATTTTTAGAAAGTACGGATTTTGAGGATGCGATTCGAAATGCGATTTCGATTGGTGGAGATAGTGATACGATCGCAGCTATTACGGGAAGTATTGCAGAAGCTGCTTATGGTATTTCGGAAGATATGAAAAAAATGGCTTTGTCTTATTTAGATGAGCCATTAAAAGATGTATTAAGAAGATGGAAGAAATATATGAGGGGTGATAAATCATGAATGAAGTGGTTGATTTATTGAATGAAATTTTAGATGAATTGAGAACAATGAATGAGAAATTGGATGATATTCGTGGGAATGAATATCGCGATGGTTCTTTAGAAGATATATTTGATAAATTAGATGAAATTAATGATAACATTGGTTGAAATTAATGTTATAGGTAATGATTATCTTTTTTCAAATCAGTTAGAATTAATAATATAATGTGGCATTGTCTGATTTTTGATGATGCCTTTTATTTTGTGGGGTTGGGTTATGCAAGATTTTAAGTTACTTACTAGACAATTGTTAGAAACATATCTAGGATCGGATACGTTGAGTGATGTTGCGATTCAAGATTTTTTAGATTCCAATGTGAGTATTATTGGCACGGGAAAACAAGAATTCTTTAAAAATATTGAGTACTTTTTAAATTCTTTCAAATTTGATGTGGAGAAAAGTAAGAATATTCATTTTAATTTAAAGATTTAGAAATAGAAGAAAATATTGTGGATGATCAATGTGTTTTTGTGTATGGATCTGTTCAAATTTATGGTTTTTATGATAAAGAAGTTCTAATTATGCAATTGGATTCTCGCTTTACTATTGTTTATGGTGTTAGGGATGGAAAATGGAAGGTGCTTCATATTCATCATTCGATTCCAATTAAAGAACAATTGGAAGATGAAGAGTTTCCAATTACTTTAGGTAAACAGGTGCAACAGGCTCGACATGAAGTTGAGGCATTATCGGCTGGGTATTCCTATATTTGTTTGATTCATCTAGAGACAGGTGATGTGAATTGATTAAAGGAAATACTATTCCTGGCTTAAAGGGACGCTATACTCAGATGGATCATAATATATTATTAGAGCAAGTAAATCGTTTGATCCCGAACCATTTAGGCAGAGTAGTGTTGAATTTTATGGTAGTACGACCATCGCATAACGTCTTGAAGGAAAGGATTCCTTATTCCATACTTTTGAAAGTACAGATGGAACTTGCATTCTTTCGATGATTGACCTCAAAAATATGATGAGAATGGTCTTGTTGTGAGTGTATCACTTGCCAATCGTGATTTTACGGAAGAAAAGAACGTGAATTATAACAGGAAGAGGCTTTTCGCCAAGAAAAGATCAAGGCTGAAAAGGCCAATAACGCCAAGTCCATATTCTTATTTAATATGTCACATGATATTCGTACATCGATGAATGCGATTTTGGGATATTCACAATTAATGAAGAAAGAATTAACAAATCCTAAACTCGTTCAGTATCAAGAAATGATTGAACAATCGAGTCAATTATTACTTTCAATCATTAATAATGTATTGGATATGGCACGTGTTGAAAGTGGTAATATGGATTTGGATGAAAATTATGAAGTAGTGGGCAATATTACTTAACTTGTTTATAGTGCATTTGCGCGGAAGCTTCTAGAAAGAATATTGAATTAAACAAAATTGTGAATATCGAACACAAACATATTATTGTCGATTCTACAAAGATGCAGGAAATTCTATCCAATTTAATTAGTAATGCGATTAAATATACGCCAGAAGGTGGTAAAGTTTTGATTGATGTACAAGAACTTCCTTATAATCAAGAAGGCTATACTTTAATTCAAACAAAAGTATCGGATACAGGTATTGGAATGAGTGAAGAATTCTTGCCATCTTTATTTGAATTATTTACACGTGAAAGAAATACGACTCTATCTAAAATTCCAGGTACTGGACTTGGTATGGCTATTGTCAAAAACCTTGTGGACTTAATGAATGGCAGTATTGAAGTAGAAAGTGAACTTGGTAAGGGTAGTACTTTTACGATTACCATTCCACATAAGATTGCGTATAAAGATTATACGAATAGAAATATTGAATCTTCCAATGAGTTTGATATTGATTTTAAGGGTAAAAGAATTTTATTGGCTGAAGATAATGAATTAAATGTTGAAATCACAACTACAATTCTTAGCGAAATGGGTTTTAAAGTTAAAACTGTAGAAGACGGAATTCTTTGTGTGAATGAAATGCTACATCAACCAGCCAACACATTCAATTTAATTTTAATGGATATTCAAATTCCAAATATGGATGGTTATAAGGCAACTGATTGCATTCGACATCTTTCACAACCTGAAAAGGCCAATATTCCAATTATAGCTATGTCTGCCAATACGTTTGAGGAAGATAAGAAAAAAGCATTTGATGTAAAGATGAATGATTATATAACGAAACCAATTGACTTTCAAAAAATGGAAGAAGTTTTAAAACATGTATTGAGTAAGAAGGATCCTCTTAGTTGAGGGTTCATTTATCTTATGTTGTGTAAATGATTGATTTTGTGTTAGTTTAGATGTTAAAACCGTATCTAATTCAACGAAAATAATGCGATTTAGACAAGATAGGATCATTTTCAACAAAATGCTTGGAGTTAATAATGTTTTCACATTGGCTCTTTATAATAGGAATTGGCTACTGGATGTAGTAACGGTGAACCCTCTGAATTAAAAGGATGATATCTTGAGTTCTTAAAGATTCCGATTTTGTAGGAGGACGTGTTTTATGTATATTTATCTATATATTGATGTTGCCATGAGTTTAATGGCACTAGTAGAAATACTAAGAATTACATTATTGATTATAGAAAAATGTAAAAGACACTAGTTCACCCGACCAAAGGATTAAACTAGTGTCTTTACACTAAATAAATTCAGAGGAACCACTGTATCCAGTAGTCTTTCTGTATAATCATTAAACAATTGATATATTTAAAAGTCAAGTTGAATCCTATCTAATTCAATGAAAATAAGTTGTTTTAGATGAAATAGGAACAATCGCAACAAATTTATTGGAATTCATAATGTTTTCACATTGAAGTTTTATAATTGGAATTGGCTACTGGATGTAGTAACGGCTACTCTTGGAATTAAAAATGATATCTGCTTGAGTTCTCGACAGATCCTTCAAATTTTTTGTAAGAGGAGAAGGTCTCTGTGTATATATATCTGTACATTGATGTTGCCATGAGTTTAATGGCACTAGTAGAAATACTTAGAATTACATTATTGATTATAGAAAAATGTAAAAGACACTAGTTCACCCAAACCCAACGGATTACTAGTGTCTTTACATTAGTTAAATTCAGAGGAACCACTGTATCCAGTAGTCTTTCTGTATGATTATTAAACAATTGATATAT